>ERZ857882.2357-NODE-2357-length-19672-cov-3.729418_pt1 | contig 19672 bp, 17 predicted proteins | sample MGYA00519697_ERZ857882 | MGnify/ENA primary metagenome ERZ857882 (study PRJEB31778, sample SAMEA3449373) | human gut metagenome | biome: human gut; feature: human-associated habitat; material: faeces | place: United Kingdom | collected 2010/2012 ...
AGTAGGAAATGATACTAGAATAAGTAAAGATATGATAGTAAACTCTATTAGTGCAGGTCTTAGTTCAAAAGGAGTTACTGTAGTAAAAACAGGTGTTATTCCAACACCAGCAATTTCATATTTAGTGAGGAAACATAATTTTCAAGCAGGTATTATGGTAACCGCATCTCATAATCCTTATGAATTTAATGGAATAAAAATATTTGATAAAAATGGTTTTAAACTAGAAGATGTACTAGAAGATGAAATAGAAGAAATAGTAAATAAAATTGAATCAGTGCCTAAAACATCTGAAATAGGAACAATAGAAGAAGATACTACATTAATAAATGATTATATATCATACTTAATATCTAAAAAAGAACATGATTTTTCTAATTTAAAAATCATTAACTTCAATAATAATTTTAATTATTTTAATGGGAGCAGTAGTTGGCTTTAAAAATGGTGTTATAAGGCAAACGGTTTCATTAGTTGGTTTTTTACTTGTAATTGGTATAACAAGTAGTGTTTTTCCACCGTTTTTTAATACAACGGCAGGATGGCGTCCGCTAAATTCTTCTCCTATATTAAATCCAAATTCAACCCATATAACATCACCACGAACAATATATTCTTTAGATTTTTCTAAGAATTTTGGGGAATTAATTATTATCTTTGTCTTTTTATCTATCCATTCAAGATAATCTTTAGGTGTATTTCTTTTATTATTAAAATTTTCTTTTTTATGGATTTCATAATAGTAATCCAAAGTATTTTTTGTAGTGTTTAAAATATTAAATAATTCTTGCATAAACAAAACATCCTTTCGCACAAATAATTATATCAAAAAAATAAAAAATGTCAATAGATTTTGTAAAAGTTTATATAAAAGTAAATAAATTAAGTGTATAAAAATTACTAAAATGGTATAAAATACAAAATGAAAATACTTATGAGTATGAGAAAAATTAAATACAATTGAAAGGTGGTATATTAATGAAAGAATATTTAGCCATAGAAAACATAGAGGCATTAGAAATTTTAGACTCAAGAGGAAATCCAACAGTCCAAGTAGAAGTTGTAACAGAAGGAGGATTCTCAGGAATAGCAATGGTCCCATCAGGAGCATCAACAGGAAGTTTTGAAGCAGTGGAATTAAGAGACAACGACAAAAACAGATTTATGGGAAAAGGCGTAAGCAAAGCAGTAGAAAATGTAAACAAAAAAATATCAAAAAAACTAATCGATATGAATGTATATGACCAAAGAAAAATAGACAGAACATTGATAGAATTAGACGACACACTAAACAAATCAAATTTAGGAGCAAATGCAATTTTAGGAGTGTCATTAGCAGTTGCAAAGGCAGCAGCCAATTCATTAGGAATGGAATTATACAATTATATAGGTGGAATAAATGCAAAAGAATTACCAGTTCCAATGATGAACATTTTAAATGGTGGAAAACATTCAGACAACAATATAAACATACAAGAATTTATGATAGTACCTGTAGGAAGCATAACATTTGCAGAAAGATTAAAACGTGGAGTTGAAGTATATCATACATTAAAAAAGGTTTTAAAAGAAAAAGGACATTCAGTTGGAGTGGGAGATGAAGGAGGATTTGCACCAGATTTAAAGGATGAAGAAGAAGCATTAGATTCAATAATAGAAGCAATTAAAAAAGCAGGATATGAACCAGGTAAAGATATATGCTTAGCACTGGATATAGCAAGCACAGAAATGTATGACGAGGCCAAGAAAACAGGAAAAGATGGATATTATTTTTGGAAAACTGATGTATATAAAACAAAACAAGAAATGATACAATATGTTATAGATTTGACTGAAAAATATCCAATTATATCAGTAGAAGATGGCTTGGCAGAAGAAGACTGGGAATCATGGAAAGAATTAACACAAAAAATAGGGGATAAAGTTCAATTGGTTGGAGATGATTTATTTGTAACTAATATAAAAAGACTTAAAAGAGGTATAAAAGAAAATGTTGCAAATGCAATTTTAATAAAACCAAATCAAATTGGAACTTTAACTGAAACATTAGATACAATACAAGAAGCAAAAGAAAAAGGATATAAGACTATAATTTCTCATAGGTCTGGAGAAACAGAGGATACAACAATTGCAGACTTAGCAGTGGCTGTAAATGCAGGACAAATAAAAACTGGTGCACCTTGTAGAACTGACAGGGTTGCTAAATATAATAGACTTTTAAATATTGAAAATCAATTAACTATAGAAGAGGATTAAATCAAAAAATAAGATGTGCAAAGGGATTTTATAATTCCTAAAACATCTTATTTTTTGATTATTTTAATATTTGCTAAATTTGAGAATTATCAACAATTATTCAACTCTCCTTTGGGTTCTTTCATTAGAATTAGAAGAATTATTAGAACACATTTTTTCATACTCTTTACATTTGATTTTATAGTCTATCTGCATACATAAATATCTATAGTACAAAAAAGCCTGTTCATATTGTGCCATAGGATTAAACATAGGATCTCTATATAAATCATTCATATCAGGACTACCTGTAGGATTAAAACCATTCATTTGTTGAAATGCAGAAAAGTCCATAAATGGTGGCATGTTATTAAAATCTTTATCCATAAAATCATCTCCAATCATAATAAAGTATATTCATGATTTATGAAATTATGAACTAAAAAAAGTGGCTGATGAGATTAGATGTTTAATTTAATACACTTTTTCTATAAATTAAAATTAAAAAAAGGAAAAACACTAATAGCAATAAAAGTATAAAAAGCAGCCAAAACACCATGTAGCAACTTGCCATAAAAATAAGGCTTAATAGACAAATCAGTTTTAGAAGTGATACTCAAAACCTGAAGAAGAACAGACAAACCACCACAACCAAGCAAAAAAGCAGTAATAATAACATTAATAGAAATACATTTAATATTAATACTAGAAACAGAACTAATACCATTAGTAATTTCAAGTAAACCAGTCAAAATTCCATAAATAAAAGAACTATCAATATGTAGAAAATTAAATGCAGGAGTAAGCAATACAACCAAACTACTCAAAATACCACTAGAATTTAAAATTGAAATTATACTTGAAAATATAACAACAAAACCACCTATCATTAAAATTGTAGAAATGCTATTAGTAATGCTTTTTCCCAGAACTTCTCCTAAATTAGAAAAAGATACATTTCGATATTTTGAAGAAGCAGAAGTTTTAGTGCTAATATAATCAGAACTTTTCTTTCCAAATTTCCAAAATCTAAAAATAATTCCAACAGTAATACAAGCAAGAATGTGAGTGATAAGCAATAATAAACCTATTGTAGAATTTCCGAACATACTTATACCAACTGTTCCAACTATAAATAATGGACCAGAATTATTTGTAAAACTCAAAAGCCTTTCACATTCTTCTTTAGAGCAAATATTATTTACTCTAAAATCACACGCTATTTTTGCTCCAACAGGATAACCACTAATAAGTCCCATTATAAAACCAAAAGAGCCTTCACCTCTAATATTAAATAAAGGTTGCATTATTTTATTTAAAAATTTTCCAAGAATAGTTACAAAATTTGTATTCATTAGTAATTCTGTAGCAACAAAAAATGGAAAAAGTGCAGGTACAACTGAATTTGCCCATAATGATAATCCTTTTTTTATTGCAGGTAAATTACTACTGGAAAATAGCAGTAAACTTGCTCCAAAGGCTAAAAATATTAGTGCAAAAATATTTCTTTTTATTTTTAATACTAAAAAATGACATTTTGAAAACATATAATCACCATATTAAAATATATGATATATAATTTTAAATAATAAATAAAATCAAAGAAATTTCCAAAAATAAATTTTAAAATTGAATAAAAAACTAAAAAAAGTGCATGCTTTATTTGGAGGTATGTGCTTTATGGAAAATAAATTCAAAAATCAAATATTAAGTGAAGAGTTACAAAATATAACAATGGAAAATCAGGAAGAACCATCAAAACATGGGGAAGAAGAGGAGACTGAGGATACAACAAGATATGGGGAATTTGTAACGTCATATTTTGCATGGGTACCAATGTCAAAACAAAAAGAAAATGTAAAAAAATTAGAAAATATAACAAAAAAGAGAGAAAAATAGAGATAAAGTAAGAATAAAACAGAATAAAAATCAAATAAGGTCAGAAAAGGTCAAAAAATAAAATTGCATTATTTTAAAACTTAAGTATAATATAAATATAGGTCAAAGAAAGTCAAAGACAAAAACATATTTTTAATAAGACTGACAGAGATAAAGAAAATAAAAAGTTAGAAAAACGCACAAAAAGACAAAAAATTTAAAGGGAGGCTGATAAAATGAGAATGTCAGATGTAATAGAAGATTTTATAAAAGATTTATTTGATGAAGATGACAGTGATTTAATAGAAATACAAAGAAATGAATTAGCGCAACACTTTAATTGCGTGCCATCACAAATAAATTATGTAATATCAACAAGGTTCAAGCCATCACAAGGTTATTATGTAGAAAGCAAAAGAGGTGGTGGAGGAAACATCAAAATAAAAAAAATAACAAATACAAAATCAGACTATATTATGCATATAATAAATAATATAGGAAAAACAATAACAACAAATGATATAGACATTTTGATAAGTGACTTCCTGACATATAACATTATAACATCTCAAGAAGCCAAACTATTAAAAGTTGCAACAAGTGATAATGTTCTAAAACTTGACAAGGACATAAAAGATGAAGTAAGAGCAAGAATTTTTAAAAATATGTTACTAAACATAGATTAAAAAGTAGCTAAACAAATTTCAAAAGAGTAAAGGGAAATCATAATGTGAAGCTATTATAAAAATGAAAATAATAATAAGGAGTGATTAATATGTTATGTGAAAATTGTGGAAAAAGAGAAGCAAATGTTAGATATTCAGAAAATATCAATGGAGTAAAAAAGGAGATGCATTTATGCGAAGAATGTAGTCAAAAACTAGGAATATCATCAAAAATGGACTTTAGTATGCCATCATTAGATATACCAAGTTTTTTCGGAAGTTTCTTAGAAGACTTCAGTACACCTGAATTTATGCCATTACTAGATGAAGTAAAACAATTAACTTGCGATAGTTGTGGTTCAACATTTGATGACATAATAAATACAGGTAGATATGGATGTGCAAATTGCTATGATGTTTTTGAAGATAGAATGGATCCAATATTAAAGAAATTGCAAGGTGCAAACAGACATAATGGTAGATTAGGAAAAATATCAGACAATAAAATGAAATTTGAAAATGATAAAAAAGTAGATAAAGAAAATAAAACAGAAAATAAGTTGGAAAAATTACAAGAAGATTTAAAAGTAGCAATAAAAGAAGAAAGATATGAAGATGCGGCCAAAATAAGAGATGAAATTAAGAAAATGTCAAAATAAAGACATTTTCTTTTAAAAAATCAAAAAAACTGGGACATAAAAAATATAGAAATTAATATTAGTGAAAGGAAGTTATCAAAATGAATTGGTATTTACAAAGTGGAAAAGAATCAGATGTAGTAACAAGTACAAGAATCAGATTTGCAAGAAATCTACCAGAATTCAAATTTAATTTAAAAAACAAAAATGAAATAGAAAAACTAAAAAACAAAATAAAAGAGAATGTATATGCAATAGGATATGGGCTAAAATATTTAGAACTAAAAGACATGGACGACATCACAAAAATGAGTTTAGTGGAAAAAAACTTAATAAGTCCAGAATATGCAATACATAATGAAAATGGAGCAATACTAATAAATGACGAAGAAAATATCTGCATAATGATAAATGACGAAGACCATTTAAAAATTCAAGTATTTAGTAGTGGCCTAGAACTAGAAAACACATTAAATTATGCAATAGAACTAGATCAAAAAATTGAAGAAGTTTTAGGATATGCAACAAGCAAAAAATACGGATATCTAACAAGTTTGCCAACAAACTGTGGTACAGGCTTAAAAGCATCTGTAATGGTACATTTACCAGCACTTACAATAACGAAAAATATCAATAAAGTATTTTATACAATAAATAATTTTGGAGTAAATATAGTAGGGGCATATGGGGAAAATAGCAAAGAACTTGGAGACGTTTTCCAAATTTCTAACAAGAGAACATTAGGAGTTACAGAACAAGAAATAATTGAAAACATCAAAGTAGTTACAGAAAAATTAATTGAACAAGAAAGAAAAGCAAGAAAATTATTGGCGAAAGATACTCTTGATTTAGAAGATACAATATACAGAAGTTATGGATTACTAAGCAATTGTAGAAAAATATCTTTGGAAGAGGCACAAAAGTTGATTTCAAATGTTAAGATGGGTACAGATTTAGGAATATTATCAGAGTTAAATGATAGCAAAGTTCAACAATTAATTTTATATACTAAACCTGCAAATATGCAGAAATATTTGGGTGAACAGTATGAGGCATTAGAAAGAGATATAAAAAGGGCAGAAGTTATTAAGAAAATAATTAATGAAAAATAAAAAAGCCCCTATGGAAGCGGGCATAAGGTTATTATGAAGATACTATAGTAGATAACTTTGATAAAAAGGCTATTGCAGTATTGTAAGGTAATGTTGAATAAATGAAAAATAAACATTTATACATCATTGCAATAACAATTGTGGGTACTTCTTGATTGTCTTCCCAAGATAAATCATCAGAATCATAACACTGAATAAGGATATCTAAAGAAGCAGAATCTGAGAGTTTACAGACCATTTCTGCACAAGCTGAAATACTATCAGATGAGTTGCTAAATGATGACATCGTAGAACAAACTACAGAAATTAGCCGAACTAGTTCTTTGGCATTCATAATAAGTTTTTCTTCATTTGGTTTAGTTGCTTCCATAAGCGTTTCCTCCTTAAAGCAAAGATGACAAAAAAGTCATCAATTAATAATGTTTCATAAACCAATTATAAAATAATAGACATAAAATGTCAATAATGCATTGGAAAAAGATGATGCCCAACTAAGAACCGTACCCAAAAGGACATTCTTAAAATGACAAAAATTAATGAAAGAGGTGAATAAAAATGACATACAAATTTACAAACAGAGCAAACAAAGCAATAGAAATTGCAAACGATATAGCCTTAGAGCTAGGACACAGCTACATAGGAACAGAACACATATTATATGGACTAGCAAAAGAAGGCAATGGAATAGCATCAAAAGTACTAGAAAATCAAAATGTAACAGCAGATGATATTCTAAATAAAATTGAAGAATTAATTGGCAGTGATGAGCCAATTGAAAATATAGTAGACTTTACACCAAGAACAAAAAGAGTAGTAGAGTCAGCATTTATAGAAGCAAGGAAACTAGGATACAACTTTATAGGAACAGAACATCTTTTAATAGGAATATTAAGAGAAGGTGACTGTGTAGCAGCGAAAATCTTGTTAGACTTAAATGTAAACATTCCAAAACTTTACAATGAAATTGTAAAAGTCATAAATGAAGGTGAAGATTATAATTCAAGTGATGACAGTTCAAACAATTCAAATGGAGGAAAAAGAAGAGGCAAAGGAAGTTATAATCAAACACCAACATTAAATCAATTTGGAGAAGATTTAACAAAAAAAGCAGAAGAAGGAAAATTAGACCCTGTAATAGGAAGAAAACAAGAAATTGAAAGAGTAATTGAAATTTTATCAAGAAGAACTAAAAATAATCCATGCTTGATAGGTGAACCTGGTGTTGGTAAAACGGCGGCAGTTGAAGGATTGGCTCAAAAAATAGCATCTGGAGATGTTCCGGAAATTTTGAAAGATAAAAGAGTTGTAACACTTGATATTTCTGGAATGGTTGCAGGTGCAAAATATAGAGGCGATTTCGAGGAGAGAATTAAAAAGGCTTTAAATGAAGTAAAAAAAGCCGGTGATGTAATTCTTTTCATAGACGAAATCCATACAATAGTTGGTGCAGGTGCGGCAGAAGGTGCAATTGATGCGGCAAACATTTTAAAACCTTTGCTTGCAAGAGGTGAAATCCAATTAGTTGGTGCAACAACTTTGAATGAATATAGAAAATTTATCGAAAAGGATGCCGCTCTTGAAAGAAGATTTAGTCCAGTTACTGTAAACGAACCATCTGAAAAAGAGACAATTCAAATTTTAAAAGGAATTAGGGATAAATATGAGGCACACCACAATGTGAAAATAACAGATGAAGCAATTGAAGCGGCAGTTAAATTGTCTATAAGATATGTAAATGATAGATTTTTACCAGATAAAGCAATTGACTTAATTGATGAGGCGTCTTCAAAGGCTAGATTAAGAACATATACTGAGCCTGATGGTTTAAAAGAATTGCAAGAAGAAATTGAAAAGACAAAAAATGAAAAGGAAGAAGCGGTATTAAATCAAAAATTTGAAAAGGCGGCAGAGTTAAGGGATACAGAAAAGGCTTTAAGAGATAAATTTGAAAAAGAACAAAACAAGTGGAAGAACAAAAATACTAAATCAATTGTTACTATAACAGAGGAAAATATCGCCGAGGTTATTGCAAATTGGACAGGTATTCCTGCTAAAAAAATAACAGAAGACGAAAACGAAAAATTAAAAAATCTTGAAAAAGAATTGCATAAAAGAGTAATTGGTCAAAATGAAGCAGTAGAAGCGGTTTCAAAAGCAATAAGAAGAGGAAGAGTTGGATTAAAAGACCCAAAGAGACCAATAGGTTCATTCTTATTCTTAGGGCCAACAGGAGTTGGTAAAACAGAACTTTCAAAAGCATTAGCAGAAGTCTTATTTGGAGACGAAAATGCAATGATAAGACTAGATATGTCAGAATTTATGGAACCACATTCAGTTTCTAAATTAATAGGAGCACCTCCAGGATATGTAGGTTTTGACGATGGTGGTCAATTAACTGAAAAAATAAGAAGAAAACCATATTCAGTAGTTTTGTTTGATGAAATTGAAAAGGCTCATCCAGATGTTATGAATATGTTACTTCAAATTCTTGAAGATGGTAGATTAACTGATAGCCAGGGAAGAACAGTTAACTTCAAAAATACAGTTATTATAATGACTTCAAATTTAGGTGCTAGACTAATTACAGACAGAAAACAATTAGGCTTTGCAAATAAAGAAGGAGAAGCAGATTCTAAAAAAGAATATGAAGAAATCAAAAAAGAAGTTATGGCAGAGTTGAAAAAAGAACTAAGACCAGAGTTTATAAACCGTATTGACGAAATAATTGTATTCCATAAATTAAATGACAATGACATTAATCAAATTATTGATATCATGCTTAAAGAAGTTGTAAACAGATTAAAAGAGCAAAAATATGATGTCAAATTTGAACCTGATGTTAAGGAAATGATTGCTAAAGAAGGAATAGACAAAAACTTTGGAGCAAGACCTTTAAGAAGAACTATTCAAAATTTGGTTGAAGATAAATTGGCTGAAGAAATTTTGGATGGCAAATTGGTTAAAGGTAAAGTTAATAAAATAACAAAGAGACAATTGGGACAATCCTAATTGTCTCTTTACGGTTTAAGACCTATAAAAGTATTATTTGTATGTTCCTTTTCATCCCTTGGATATATTATATTTTATAATGAATTTTAAATAAATAAAAGTAGAACTGAAACTTTATGTGTAAAAATTATTGAAATAAAGAAAACGTTAAGTTGAGATTATACCAGAATTTTACATAAAATTCAATATATTTTCAATAACCAAATTAATCATAACATCATAATCTAAGTCCTTGTGCTTATGATAAACAATTTCATGACACAAATCATCAATTAAATGCATAGCAATATGAACCTTTTCATCAAGATTTTTTGAATCAAAACCATTATCTACCAGAATTCTAGAAATATTTTTAGTCATAGTCATTTCATTTTGTTGAAAAAATTCAGCAATTTCTTTATCAGAATGAGTCATAGCCATAATTTCTTCATGAGCGACTTGTGAAAGTTTATGGTTTTCAATAAAAGTATTAACCATATTTTTTAAAATAGTATCAAGATTACTTTTGTCAATTTTTATATTTGATGTTACATTTAACATAGGATAAAAAATTTCACTAGCATATCTTTTAATACCTTCAACCAAGATATCATGTTTATCTTTAAAATATTGATATACAATTCCAGTAGAAACACCAGCCGCTTTTGCAATTTCAGCAGTGTTAGTGTTATAATATCCTTTTTCACAAATAAGTTCAAAACCAGCTTTTATTATTTTTTCCTTTTTTTCAATAGAACGCTTTTGAATTGGTTCTCTAATTTCATTTATTTTCATTTAAAACAAATCCTTATATAAAAATTTAGATTTTAAATAGGTATCTATAAACCTAATATAAATTGTTATGTAATACAGATTTTAATATATATTTAAAATCTGTATTATATAACTGGATATTATTATAATAGTAAAAAAGTTAAATGTCAAATTAATGTGAAATAAATTTCATATTTCTATTGACAACAAAATAATATAAATATATAATAATTTTGAAAATATGAAATAAATTTCACATAAGGAGGAGTTATGAAAAAAATAGTAGAACTAAAAAATGTAAGCAAAACTTACAAAACAGGAGAAAATGAATTCAAAGCACTAGACAACATCGATTTAGACATAAACAAAGGAGAGTTTGTAGTAATACTTGGACCATCAGGAGCAGGAAAATCAACATTATTAAATTTAATAGGAGGGATGGATACACCAACAGACGGAAGTATTAAAATTGATGGAGAGGAAATTTCAAAATATACAGAAAGTCAACTAAGTGAGTACAGAGCAGAAAACATCGGATTTATTTTTCAATTTTATAACATATTGCCAACATTAACGGTATTTGAAAATGTAGAGTTAGTAAAAGATATAGTTAAAAGTGGAAATGATAGTAAAGAAGCAATAAAGGCGGTGGGACTTGAACAACATATGAATAAATTTCCAAATCAATTATCTGGTGGAGAGCAACAAAGAGTTTCAATTGCAAGAGCAATAGCAAAAAATCCAAAACTATTGTTATGTGATGAACCAACAGGGGCACTGGATTCTAAGACAGGTGTTGAGGTCTTAAAATTATTAAAAAAACAATGTGATGGAAATAATGGCGCAAATACAGTAATTATAGTAACTCACAACAGTTTATTTTCTGAGATAGCAGATACTGTAATAAGAGTAAAAAATGGAAAAATTGAAAGCGTAACAGCAAATGAGAATCCTAAAAATATTGACGAGGTAAAATGGTAATGAGACAAATTTGGACTGTACCAAATGTCTCAAAAGGAGGAATATAATAAAAAATGAAAAAGTTAAGTAAAAAAAGATTACGAGATATAAAACAAAACAAAATGCAATTTTTTAACATTTTCATAATGGTATTTTTAGGAGTATTTGTATTTGCAGGAATACATGCATATATGGATGGAATGGAAGAAAGTGCAGACAAATATTATAAAGACAACAATTTTCAAGATATATGGTTATCAGGTGAAAACTTTAGCAATGATGATTTAGAAAAAGTAAAAAATATGGAAAATGTAAAAGATGCAGAAAGAATATTAACAATAAAAACAGAACTTGAAAACAAAAATGATGTAACATTAGATACAAATTTTATAGAATCTAACAACATCTCAAAAATGTATGTTGTAGATGGTGAAGAATTTAGCAAAGATAAAAAAGGTGTATGGTTTGATAGTTATTTGGCTAAAAATTTAGACCTAAAAGTTGGAGATGAAATAACATTTACATATCAAAATATGAAAATGACTGAAAAAATATTAGGTTTAGTAAACACACCAGACCATGTATATTTTGTAAAAGATGATACAGAAATATTCCCAACACACAAAAATTATGGATATATGTATTTATCAATAAATGAATTACCACAAGGAATGCTACAAATTTTTAATCAAATAATAGTTGATGTGAATAAAACAGACAAAATGCAAGAAACAAAAGCAAACTTAGAGAACAATATAAAATCAGCAATAGCAGTAACAGACAGAGAATCAAGCGTTTCATACAAAGGATATAATTCAGAAATAGAAGAAGGAACAACATATTCAGGGGTATTTACATTTTTATTTTTGTTTATAGCAGTATTATCAGTAACAACAACGATGAACAGATTTGTAAAAAAACAAAGAACACAAATTGGAACACTAAAAGCACTTGGATTTAAAAATAGAAAAATAATAAATCATTATGTGGGGTATGGATTTATAATCAGTTTGGTTGCAAGTGTAGTAGGACTTTTGGCTGGTAAATATGGATTAGGAACATTTTTCTTAAATATGGAAATGAGTTACTTTGAAGTACCGGTATATAACACAGTACTAATTCCAGTTGTGTATATACTAGCAATTACAGTAGTTGCATTAATCACGCTTGTAACATATTTATCTTGTAGAAACATATTAAAAGAATCAGCAGTTGAAGCTCTAAGAATAGAAATACCAAAGGTTAAAAGCACAAAATTTGATTTAACAACAAAGGGAATATTCAAAAAAGCATCAATTTCTACAAGATGGAATTTAAGAGATGTAGGAAGAAACAAAGGTAGAAGTTTGATGGCAATTGTAGGAATAATAGGATGTACAATGCTTATGTTATGTGCATTTGGAATGATGGATACAATGAAATCATATTTAAGTTGGGAATTTGATAAAATAAGCAATTTTGAATATAAACTTTCACTTTCAAATAATTACACAGATGACCAATTTACTAATATTACAGAAAAATATGGAAATGAAACAAGTGAATCATTTGGAATAGAAATAAAAAATGTTGACAAAAAAGAAACAAATACCTTAACTGTAAATGACGCACCAAACAAATTAAAATACACAAACCACAATAAAGAATATATGGATTTAAAAGATGATGGAATTTACATTACAGAAAAACTATCTGAAAAATATGGATTAAAAGTCGGAGATGAAATTACATGGCACATATTTGGAGATGATAATTGGTACACTTGCAAAATTGCTGGATTAAACCGTGACCCACAAAATCAACAATTAAATATGACCAGAAAATATTATGAATCATTAGGACTAACATACAAGGCAGATACAGTCTATACAGATGAAAATTTAATTAATACCAAAACAATTGATGGAGTAGATACTATCCAAAGTATAGCAACACTAAAACAAGGAATGGAAAGTATGTTAGAAACAACGGAAACAATGGTAGTTCTATTAATTGTTGTATCAGCCATATTAGGATTTGTAATAATTTATAATTTAGGAATATTATCATTCACAGAAAAACAATATCAATTTGCAACATTAAAAGTATTGGGATTTAAAGACAAACAAATTAAAAATATATTTGTTAAACAAAATTTATGGTTGACTGTAGCTGGAATTGTTATTGGCTTGCCACTTGGATTTTGGATGTTAGACTATATATTTAAATCAGCACTTGGAGAGAATTATGATTTTAATGCTTATATTAATTTGGTTTCTTATTTGTATGCAACAGTTGGTAGTTTGGTGGTTTCTGTTGTTGTTAATAAGGTGCTTTCTAGAAAGGTTAAGAAAATTGATATGGTTTCTAGTTTGAAGGGAAATGAATAAAATTGGGGAACATAGTTTTATTAGATGATTTAACAATAAATAAAATAGCGGCAGGTGAAGTTATAGAAAGGCCTGCAAATGTAGTAAAAGAGTTAGTAGAAAATTCTATTGATGCAGGTGCAAATAAAATAATAATAGAAGTTAAAAATGGCGGAAAAACATTTATAAAAATTACGGATAACGGAAAAGGCATTGGTCGAGAAGAGATGGCAATATCTTTGGAAAGACACGCTACAAGTAAGATACGAAAAGTTGAAGATTTGGAAAAAACATATACAATGGGGTTCAGAGGAGAGGCGTTAGCAAGTATTAGTGCAATATCAACTTTGACAATGCAGTCTAAAACAAAAGAAGAGTTTACAGGAACAAAATTAGTTGCAAAAGCAGGAAACATCATAGAAGCGGAAGAATGTGGAATGCAAGTTGGAACAACCATCTCAGTAGAAAATCTATTTTTTAATACGCCTGTTAGATATAAATTTTTAAAGCAAGATGCTACTGAATATAGATATATAAAAGACTGGGTTCAAAAGGTAGCACTTGCAAACCCCAATATATCTTTTAGACTATTGAATGACGGAAAAAGTGTATTTTTTACTAATGGAAATGGCAATATTTTAGATATCATATATTTAATGTATGGAAAAGAAATAAAAGAAAATTTGCTAGAAGTAAATTATGAAAGTAATAATATTAAAGTTACAGGTGTGATAGGAAATACAATGATTTCCAGAGATAATAGAAAAGAGCAGATATTATTTTTGAATAAAAGAAATATAAAAAATAATTTATTAATTAATAGTGCAGACCAGGCTTTTAAAGGTGGAGTGGGTATTGGTAAATATGGTTTTTATATTTTGAATTTAGATATGTCTGCAGATTTTTATGATGTGAATGTTCATCCAACTAAAATGGAAGTTAGGTTCAAGGATGAGGATAAAATTTATAAGGTTTTGTACCATGCAATAAAAAGTACAATGCTTAAATTTGAGTTTTTGGGAAATAATGAAAATGAGGAACACAACGAAGAATATATTAAAAATGAGTTAGATTTTTTAACAAATGAATTCTCTGAAAAGACAGAATATAGTTTCAAGAATAAATTTTCAAATCAGGAAGAAAAAAACATAAACTTGACATATGAAAATCAAGGACAAAATATTACTGAAAAGGTAGATACAAATTTAAAAAATGAATTAAGAAAAAGGGAAGAATCAAGAATTGTAAAATACAAATATTTAGGAATATTATTCCGAACATTTATAGTAATAGAAGTTGAAAATGAACTATTTTTAATAGACCAACATGCAGCACACGAAAGAGTTTTATATGAAAAAATAAAAGAAAACTATAAACAAAAAGTTAGTCAAAACAGCCAAATGATGTTGTTGCCAGAAGTTATAAATTTAACACATAGAGAAATGGAATTTGTTAAAAACAATATGGAGATGCTTATAAATACAGGATTCGATATAGAATTATTTGGAGAAAATTCAGTCAAAATAAATGGAATACCTGATTTAGAGTACAAAGCGAAAACTCAAAATATTTTTATGGATATTTTGGATGAGATGTTAACAAATGAGAGAACTTCAATAAAAGATGTTGAAGAAAGATTTATTGCGACAGTTGCTTGTAAGGCTGCTGTTAAGGCTAATATGGATTTAAGTAAACAAGAGGTTGAAAATTTAATACAATGTTTGTTGAGTTTGAATAATCCATATACTTGCCCACATGGAAGACCAACTACTATAAAAATTTCAAAAGAATATCTTGAAGAGCATTTATGAAAACAGAGTCTACATTGTAGGCTCTGTCTGAATTAAAAATAATAAATCTGTTTGCTAGAAGAAACGATTTCTTCATCGGATAATCTTTCTTCCTGCTTTTTACGTCTTAGCTGATCCATTGCTAAGATTACCTTTAAATCTGAATTTGACATACGAAGCCGTTCAGCAAACATCTCAGCAGGTCTTTTGTTTTTTGTCTTTTTACTCATCAAGATACACCTACCTTTCAAAATTTAATTATATGAAATGAATTAATTCTAACAAGTATAATAGCACGAAAAAAATAAAAAATCAAGGAGGAAAAATATGGATTTAGTTATTGGACTTGCAATACCATTTTTAGGCACAACACTTGGAGCTGCAATGGTATTTCTAATGAAAAAAGAAATGAATAAAAAAGTAGAAAAAATTTTATTAGGATTTGCATCAGGAGTAATGATAGCAGCATCAGTATGGTCATTATTAATACCATCAATAGAAATGACAGAAACACAAGGAAAAGTTGCTTGGATTCCAGCGGCAATAGGATTTTTATTAGGAATTGTGTTTCTTTTAGTATTAGATAGTGTAGTCCCACATATGCACTTAGAAAGTGAAAAGCCAGAAGGAATGAAATCAAAACTAAAAAAGACAACAATGATGGTATTTGCTGTAACATTGCATAACATACCAGAGGGAATGGCAGTTGGAGTTACATTTGCTGGAGCGTTAGCGCAAAATACTGGAATTACAATGGCAGGGGCTTTTGCATTAGCAGTAGGAATTGCAATTCAAAACTTCCCAGAAGGGGCAATTATTTCAATGCCATTAAAAAGTGAAGGAGTATCAAAGTCAAGAGCATTTTTATATGGTACTTTGTCAGGGATTGTTGAACCAATTGGTGCGCTAATTACAATACTTCTTACAAATGCAGTTGTTCCAATTTTGCCATATTTGCTTTCTTTTGCAGCTGGTGCCATGATTTACGTTGTTGTAGAAGAACTTATTCCAGAGTCACAAGCTGGTGAACATTCAAATATTGGAACTATTGGTGTTGCAATTGGTTTTACAATTATGATGATATTAGATGTTGCATTAGGATAGAAAATATTAAAATTATGCAAATTTTATTGCGTTTCGATTTGCTCTTATGATAAAATATAAATATATATAATTTTAGGAGAAAAAACAATGAAAAAAAGGGTAGTTTTTTTAATAACAATAATATTAATAAGTGCAAGCATTTTAATGATAAGTAACAAAATACAAGCAACAGAAAAATCATTGAGTTGCAGTTTAGAAACAGAGAAAACAGAAATAAAACAAGGAGAAGAAACATCAGTAACACTAAAAATAAATAGTGAAGAACAAATCAATGCTTTCCAGGCAAAAATAAATTATGATGGAAATGTTTGGGAAGAAATAGATGAAAACAATTTTGAAACAAAAGATGGTTGGGAGAATCTAAAATACAATAAAGATGGTAAAGAATTTAATGTAATTAATAAACAAGATACAACTAACAAAGATATCTTAGAAATTAAATTAAAAGCAAAGACTAGTGCAAATGTTGGAAATACAGAAATAACAATAGATAAAATAACTGCATCTGATGGAAATATAGAATTTGAAAACGAAAAATTAACACAGTCAATATCAATAAAATTAAATTCAATTGAAAAAAGTGATAGCGAAAATAAAAAAGATACACCATCAAATTCAGAAAATAAAAACAATACAAATAACAATGATTTAGAACTAGAAAAAAAGCATAAAGAAATATTACCAAATATTCTACCTAAAACAGGAAAAGGATGGGCTTTGTTAATTTCAATATTTGTTTTTGCAATTTTATCAATAGTATTTTACCATAAGAGTAAAAAATGTGGAAAAACAATGATGATGCTTATAATTTGTGGAATACTAATAAGTCAAAGTACAGTATTTGCAGCATCAGAAATATTCTTAGGTGATATAAATCAAAGCTCAGTTATAGATGATGAAGATATAGGAATAATGCAAGAATATTTAATAAATTTAAAAGATGTATCATCATTAGAACAAGCAGATATGAATAGTGATAGTAAATTAAGTATAATAGATTTATCATTATTGATAAAACAACAAAAGGAATGTCCATATGATAAAAACAATGTAACAAATATAACATCATGGTCAGCGGTACCAATGGTTTCAAAGGAATTGTTGCAAAAACAAGGAGTCACAACAGGTGGAGAAGGATGTCAATGGCCAATTGGAATGGCTATAAGCAAAGACGGAAAATTGTTATTATATGGAACAGATGTAGGTGGAGTTTATCGTTCAGAAGATGGAGGCCAAAACTGGGAGCAATCAAATGCAGGATTACAGTCAAGAGGAGTAGGAGCGTTTTCAATAGATCCTAAAAATCCATCATATGTTGTAGCTGTTGGAATAAATAGCTCACCATTTAATACAAATGGACTTTATATTTCAGAAGACGGGGGAAAATCATGGAAGTTTACTAAAATGATGTTAGTAAAAGGGCATAGAGATGTAAGGGAAGCAATAGCATATGATGAATCATCATATAATCAAGAAAAAAATAGATGTATGGTTGCATATTGGTCAACAGCATATGAAACAGAAGACAATTATCTAGAAGAAAGCGAAAAGGGTTTATATAAAACAACAGATGGTGGCTATACTTGGAATCTTGTAAATAATGATTTAAGTGATGGAACAATAAAAATAAATCCATATACAGGGGATGTATATGTTTCAAGAAAAGATGGAATATATTATAGCTCAGATAAAGGAGAAAACTTTAAAAAAATAGTAGATGACTCTGTTACAGGATTTGATTTAACATCACAAAAAGATCAAAAAATAAATGTTTATTACTGTAATAATAATGGAGTATATATTTCAAAAGATGGAAAAACTTTTGATAAAATAGCATCAACTTCATATCCAACAACACAGCCAATGAACATTAAAGTAAGTCCAATAAATTCAAATAAAATGTTATTAATAGATAGACAGGGAACATATCAAAATTATCCATATTACAGCATTGATGGTGGAAAAACATGGAAAAATTCAACATTATCAGATGAATTAAGTTTTATGCCTTATAATAACAGAATGAGTATTCCTATGTGGAGTACTGTTGATGAAAACAAAGTTTGGATACATACACAAGGAGATTATGCAAGTTCAAGTACTGATAGTGGAAAAATTTTTAAATGGGATAGCAACGGAATTACAGGAATTTTAAGTGGAGGAAATGTTCACTATAATGTATATAACCCAGACATTATATATTTTGGCTCACAAGATTATGACGGATGTGTTACAACAGATGGCGGAAAAACTTGGAAATATATTAGTATGTCAGGATACAGATGGGGTGGCTTCTGCTATGGTGGGTATGCAGTAGATGAAAATACATATTTTGTTGGAGTTTCAGATGCATGGCATAATCCAAGAAAATTGAAAATCACATTTGATGGTGGAAAAACAATTGTAGATACAGGAATGTATTTTACAAAAGAAAACATAAATGCAGGAATAGAATCATCATACCAGTCACCAACAAATCCAAAAGTATTATTTGCATGTGACTTAAGAAGCGAAGATGGTGGACATACTTGGGCTAAAATGGATGGATGTATAAATGTTTATACACATAATCCAAAAGGACAAAAAGAATTATACGGAATGGATGAAACTGGCAAATATGTTGTAGCATCTTATGATGATGGAAAAACTTGGAAGAAAGTAAATAATACAGAATTTATACCAAATCCTAAATACGCATCAGCACATGTAATGGATGTAGCATATGACTGGAAAAACGAAGTGGCATATGCAGCATGTGAAGGTGGATATTTATACAAAACATCGACAAAAGATGGTAGTGTAGAATGTGTATTAAATAGATATGTTGACGAATATAAGAGAGCTCCTGTAAACTTAAAAGGTGGGTATTGCATTTCTAAGGTTGCAGTAGACCCAATATATCCTAATATAATTTACTGTGGTGGAGCGGGAAATACATTTTTAAATGATTGTGCATTATATCGTTCAGTTGATGGAGGGAAATCTTTCCAAGTTATAACAAGTAATACAACAAATTCTATTGTAAAACAAGGAAGACAAGGTGGTTTTGAAACAAATTCTCTAGAAGTTAATCCTAAAACAGGTGAATTACTATTTGCAGGTGGATGTTTTGGAATTAGTAAATTATCACCTCCATATAAATTAAATAATAAATAGATTATTTTAGATATAATATTATTA
>ERZ857882.2362-NODE-2362-length-19658-cov-18.643677_pt1 | contig 19658 bp, 18 predicted proteins | sample MGYA00519697_ERZ857882 | MGnify/ENA primary metagenome ERZ857882 (study PRJEB31778, sample SAMEA3449373) | human gut metagenome | biome: human gut; feature: human-associated habitat; material: faeces | place: United Kingdom | collected 2010/2012 ...
TTAAGGGCGTGGGGTTCATAGATAAAATTCCCACACGCATTTTCAGTTATGTGGTTGCATTGGTTTTACTAATCGCCGCCACGGCATTCACAGCAGGGCTTACAGTCGAATCTGCTGCGTTGTGTATAATCAACGCCGTGGTAGTCTCATTGGCTTCCAATGGCGCGTTTGACGCGATAAGCACGAAGACGAATTGATGTAAGATGATGCGCCCCCGCCGCCATCCGGCAGCGGGGGCGCTGCTGTGTCATACCCCCGAACTATTCCCGGAAGAGCGCAGATATCCGGCAAGCATATCGATGAATTCTCCCGCGTAGGGCTTGTCCTGGATGGGATACCCCAGCAGATCTTCCAGTATCCGGATATTCCCTCTGTCCCAAAACACATTTACAGCCGTGCGCAGGCAGCGTTCTACGTTGGAGGCGGAGACGCTGAAGCGTTCTGCAATTTGGGGATAAAGGCGGGTCGTGAGATGGAGCAGGTATGTTTCATCCTGCAAAACAAGGGATAAAGCGTATGCCAGGTAGTGAAAGCCGGTAAGCGTCGCCCGAAGCCCGATACGCCGTAAAAACAAGGAAATCTTGGGATTCATATGTCGTCCGCCTCCTGCTGCCCGCAATACTGGGAACATATCTGGAACAGCCTTGTGCTCAAAGCGTACACCTCCTGCAGCTGCTCGGGAGGCAGTCCGCTTTGTGACGCACGGGGGCAGCCGGGAAAGAGCAGCGATCCGGAGTCCATGTTCATCTTTTGACCTATTTGCTCAATCGTGTTAAGCGTGGGATTTCCCCTCCCGGATTCATAATTCTGAAGAGAGGACTTGGAGATTCCCAGCATGGATGAGAATTCCATGAGTGTAATATCCTGCTTTTTGCGGTACTGTTTGAGTTGGGCAGAAAGATTTGAAATGAGAGACATTACAAACGGCCTCCTTTTTAAAAAAGATAAAATATTTCGACAACTTTTGCAATGCCGTTATTTTGGTAATATGGCCGATATAGCGGTACAGGTTTTTGATGGGGGGGTGTTGCGGCCGCTGTGCATGGTGAATGCGGTGGTGGTGAGCCTCGCTGCGAACGGTGCGTTTGATGCGGCGGCGTCTATTACTAAGTAACGCATAAATCATGCCAACCCCCCGATGTGAATTTGCCTTTGGGTTTGTCTGTTTATACGTATAAATATTACTGACATAGCTCATGATTTGTTTTTGACATGACTTGCGCACCGCTACAGGTATCAAGGACGGAAAAATACGTAATGGTAGCTCCCCTTCCAACCATAGAAAGGGGAGCTTTGCTATTACTGAGGCGAAATATACCGTTGACTTAACGCTTTCTTAGAGCTATTATACAAACAAATGTTCTGTATTTGGAGGATGTATGGATAGCTTAATTCCGTGGATCGGAGGAAAAAAACTACTAAGAGATGCAATTATCGCACGGTTTCCATCCGGGAAGATTGGCAGATACATTGAGGTGTTTGGCGGAGCTGCTTGGATACTTTTTCGATGCGAACGTCACGCTGACATGGAGGTATACAACGATTATGACGGAAATCTGGTGAATCTGTTTCGGTGCGCAAAGTATCACCCGGCAGAGTTGGATCGAGAATTGTCACTCCTCCTTAATTCGCGGGAGATGTTTTATGATTTTTTGGATTGGCAATCATGCAGAGGAACTACAGATATTCAACGTGCAGCACGATTCTTTATGTTGGTAAGGTGCTCATATGGTGCGGATAGGCGTTCATTCTCGTGTACGCCAAAAAATGTAATTGCTGCACGTTCGCACATTGATGATATCAGCAAAAGATTGGCACGGGTCGTTATTGAAAACAAAGATTTTTGCGCGTTGATTAAAAGCTATGACCGTAGCGAATCGCTGTTCTTTTGCGATCCGCCTTATGTCGGCACAGAAACCTACTATGACGGATTTACTACAGACGATCATGTTCGGCTTAAAGACGTTTTATCTGGCATTAAAGGTAAGTTTATACTTACTTATAATGATGACCCGTTTATTCGCAATCTCTATGAAGGGTATAAATTTGATTTGGTTGAACGCAACCATAACCTACGAGCTCGATATGCTGCAAAGAGCAGATACCGCGAAATTATTATTACTAATTATTGAAGATTGACGGGACGAGTGTAACGTTGTCCCGTCAAAAGAATGAATTATATCAATTCTGCATTGCAAATTCTTACGCTATTCTTTATAAGTCATTATTTGAAAAATGTTACTATCAATTTGCGCGCAAAATTACTATCAATTTGTGCGCAAAAATTTCTCATTTTATGCGCAAAGCAACACCTGCGAATTACACATCGCCATCCGGAATACATTTATCGTTTACCCAAAATGGTCTATCCAAGAATTATGGAACTGTTTGGCTGTACGCGTTCCGCTTTGGACCGCAACATCCGCTTTGCGATTGAGCGCACCTGGGAAAACGGAAACCAGGCGCTGCTTTCACAATTGTTTGGTGCGTTTGGAACGAATTGGACCCCCACAAACATTGAGTTTATTTCCGTGATGACGGACTTCATCCTCCATGGCTCGTTTGAAGATCCTTCCTCCGATGAGAAGCTTCAGGCGGAGGCGCTCTGAGCGTTTCTTTGGCGTCTGCCTGCTTCTTCTTTCCTGAGCGTAATATGAGCGTAATAATAGATAATATACTCTGTCCATCCGCCTTGTTCCCTCACGGCGGATGGACTATATTTATATAGTAGTATTTTAAAATTCAAGTCATAAGGAGTAACTCATGGTTGTTCGGAGCTTTTCGGATCTGACCACGCGCGTGAAGCGCGGTGCTCGCAAAACCGTAGCGGTCGTTGGAGCAGATGATGCGCATGCCCTCGAAGCCGTGCTGCATGCGGAACCCATTTTGGATGCGGTGCTCATTGGGGAGGCAGATGCGATCCGCACAATACTCGCCTCGCTCGGAACGGATGCGGAGCGCTTCCCGATTGTTGTACCGGATGCAGGCGAGCACCCCAGCGTGACTGCGGCAAAGCTGTTCCATGCAGGGCGCGCAAATTTTTTGATGAAGGGCCGCATCACCTCGGGGGAGCTGCTCAAAGGCGTCCTGATGCCCGAAGCCAACCTGCGCAAGGGCACCTTGATGAGCCATGTCGCTTTTTTTGAACTGCCCGGTTACCCTAAGCTGCTTTGCCTGACGGATGGCGGGATGTGCCCGGAGCCTACGCTTGCGGAAAAGGAGGCAATCGTCCGCAATGCGGTGGAGTTTTTCCATGGACTTGGCTACGAATGCCCTAACGTGGCCGGCCTTTGCGGTTCTGAGACCGTACATCCGAAAATTCGGGAAACCGTGGAGGCTGCTGCATTGCAAAAGCGCGCGGAGGAAGGCGTATTCGGCACCTGCCGGTTCGTCGGCCCCATCTCTTACGACCTTGCCATGTTGCCGGAAGCCGGGAAATTGAAGGGGTACCATACGCCGCTTGCGGGGCAGTTCGATATTCTGCTTACGCCGAATTTGGTTTCCGGCAATCTTTTGGGAAAAAGCTACATCGTAAATTGCGGCGCGCCCATGGCGGGCCTGATTCTTGGCGCAAAAGCACCGATTGTGCTGACCTCACGCGGTGCAAGCGCAGAGGAAAAATATAATTCGCTTGCCATTGCGGCAGGCGCATGCTGAGGTGCCTATGGAGCGGATTCTTGTCATCAATCCCGGCACGACTTCCACGAAGATCGCCGTTTACGACGATTCCGCCGCTCTGCTGCGCGAAACTGTGGATCATCCACAAGCAGAGCTTTCCCGCTTCCATTGGGTGATGGATCAGCTTGATTACCGCAGGACCTGTGTGGAGCAGGCGCTCACGCGGCATGGAATTTCCCTTGAAACGCTCACCTGCGTCGTGGCGCGCGGCGGCATGCTCCCTCCCTGTGCGGCGGGCGCTTACGCCGTTACGCAGGACATGGTTGATTATATGTTTGCGCAGACTGTGGATGTTCACATCTCCAACGTTGGCTGTGCGGTGGCGCAGGCCATCGCCATCCCGCTCGGCATCCCCGCCTATATCTATGACCCTGTGGTGGTAGACGAGCTCGAGCCCATTGCGCGGATTACCGGCCTGCCCGAAATCCCAAAGGAAAGCCGCGGCCATGCGCTCAACTCCCGCGCGATGGCACGGCGCTATGCGGAAGAAACGCTCAAACGCCCGTTTGCGGATTGCACGCTGATCGTCCAACACATCGGCGGGGGCGGGAGCACCTGGCTGTTCCACAAGGGCCGTGCCATCGACATGTACAGCGATGACGACGCCGGTTTTTTCCCCACCCGCTGCGGCAGGCTTCAGGCGATGCCGCTTGTGCGGCTGTGCTATTCCGGCAAATACACCGAGCGTGAAATGGCCAAATATATCCGCGGCGGGAGCGGGTTGGTTGCGCTTCTTGGCACGATGGACCTGCGCGAGGCGGAACGCATGGCGGATGGGGGAGACGCGCGCGCAGCGCTCGTGCTCGATGCGCTCGCCTATGGCATTGCAAAAGCTTCGGGCGACCTTGCCACAGCTGTGTGCGGCAAGGTGGATGCCATCATCCTCACCGGAGGCGCGGCATATTCCGAACGGCTGACAAGCGCTATCCAGCGGCGGATTCAATGGATCGCCCCCGTTGCCGTGCTCCCCGGAGAGCACGAAATGGAGGCGCTTGCCGAAGGCGCGCTCCGCGTGCAGAGGGGCGAAGAAGCGGCAAGGCCGTTCATCTGGGCGCAGTAAAACATCCGGCGTTGCATCCGTGCCGCATTTGGGGTATGATACCAACATGGATCAACGCACTTTACAACCGAAAAAGCGCCCGTGTGTTGACGCGACGCTTCTTTGCATGCTTGCCCTGATGGCGTTCGGCTATCTCCTGCTGCACGACCTGCTTGGCGGCACGCTCCTTTCGCATTCCGCGTGGGACAGTTATACTTTGCAGGCGATGGCTTGGCGGCGCGGAAGCCTCTCGCTCGGGCAGAATTATCCCTGGCTGGAGCTTGCGGTTTATCAAGGGGAGTATTATGTTTCCTTCCCTCCGTTCCCCTCTGTCGTGCTGCTGCCGTTTACGTTTCTTTTCGGCGAAAACACGCCCAACAACCTCATTATCGCCATCGTGACCATGGCGACGGCGGCGCTTGCTTACCGCTGCCTCCGCCGCGCCGGCATGCGTGAAACATGCGCTGTGCTCGGAGCGCTGCTGCTCACCTGGGGCAGCAATCTGATGTGGATGAGCATAAACGGCGGCGTGTGGTTCATGGCGCAGGCGCTCAACATGTTCCTGCTCACGTGGGCGCTCCATTGCGCCATGTGCAAAAGGCGCGTGCTTGCGTATGCGCTCGTAGCCTTCGCAGTTGGGTGCAGGCCGTTTTCGGCGCTTGCATTTTTTCCGTTGTTCCTGTTCTTTTACCTTCAGGACCGCAGGCCGGACGAGGGCTTTTGCAAAACAGCGCTGCGCCAGTGGAAGGCGTTTTTGATTCCGCTTGGCGTTGCCGCAGCCTATATGTGGTACAATTACGCGCGCTTCGGTTCCGTGCTGGAATTCGGGCACAATTATCTGCCGGAATTCACGGAGGCGGAAAATGGGCAGTTCCACCTTTCCTATATTTTTGCAAACCTCAAAAATATCTTTTTGCGCCCCATTGCCTTTGGCGAAGGGCTATCGCTTGAATACCCTGTATTTGATGGGTTCCTGTTTTATGTTGCCAACCCCTTTTTCCTGCTGCTGTTCGGGCAAATCGTTTCCGACGCGCGGCACAGGCAAATGGATGCGATGCGCTATGTGCTGCTCGCGGCAATGCTCCTGAACCTGCTTCTGTTGTGTTGGCATAAAACGTTTGGCGGCTGGCAGTTTGGCGCGCGCTATACCTGCGATCTGCTGCCGCTTGCGCTCGCGTATCTTTGCCTTGCGAAGCGGCAGTCGCTCTGCCGTTGGGAATGCTTTGCTGCGTGGTTCGGCATTTTGCTTAACGTGTATGGCGCACTCGCCATGAACTTCCTGCACGGCTGATCTGTGCAGCCAAAATGATTTTGCTTTCATGAACTTATCATAACAAAGGAGACTTACAGTATGGTCATCATCGAAATGGACAACGGCGGGATTATCAAGCTTGCGCTCGATGCATCCGCTGCCCCGAACACCGTAAAGAACTTCCTTTCCCTTGCGGACAAGGGATATTACGATGGGCTTACGTTCCACCGCATCATCCCCGGCTTCATGATTCAGGGCGGCTGCCCCGATGGAACCGGCATGGGTGGCCCGGGGTACAGCATTAAAGGCGAATTTGCTGCAAACGGCGTGAAGAATCCGCTCAAACATAAGCGCGGCGTGATCTCCATGGCGCGCGCCATGAACCCGAATTCCGCAGGTTCCCAGTTTTTCATCATGCATCAGGATGCGCCGCATTTGGATGGCCAGTACGCCGCTTCCGCCAGGTGACGGAGGGCATGGACGTCGTGGATGCCATTGCCGCTGTTCCTACGGGCTATGCGGACCGCCCCATCGAACCCGTGCGCATCAAGAAAGTCACGCTTGAAGGGGAAACGGTGGAAGAACCGGAGAAGCTGTAAGATAAATGCAAATGCGGCAGACAGAAAGCGAGGGCGCACCTTCGGGCGTGCCCTCGCTTGTAATCTGGGAAAAGCAAAGCGTGTTCCCGCGTCACGCATCCGCAGGCCAGGCAGCCCCGAACAGGAGTTTTCCCAACCGCGCATACAGCGCGCGGCCGTTCAGAGAATAATATACCTGCGGCACATCCGTTTCTCCGCGCCGAAGCGTTGCCGTTCCGCCTGCAAGCGACAGCGTGTTATAAATGCGGCCGTCCGCTGCGATCAGGAAATTGTGCGCAGGCCCATGAAACATAAGATTTTGTCAATGATGTAAGATTCGGTTTAATCAGTTCGGAGGTGTTCAAAAACAGAAGGCGAACACCTTTATCTGCATAACCCCGACCGGAAAAAGGCAAAATACGCCCATGGGCAAAAAAACGGATGCAATCGCGGCGCTGTTTGCCGCCATAACCGAGCGAAAGCCGGCGGCCGTTTGTTATGCACCGGAGGAAGATTACGGTGCATTTTGGGCGCGCCATGCCGCGGATGCGGAAACGCTTGCGGCACAGCGACAGGCGGAGCTGCACTTTATGCCGAAGTTTCTCATCAAGCTTTTTTCGCTTGATGAAAAAAAGAAAGCGGCGCGCACGCAGGCCTCCCTTGCGGCGCAAAGCTACACAAACTGGTCAATCGCGGGCGACCGGCAGGAGAATTTTGATTTTGTGATGTTCCTTGCAGAAGGGGATGTACTTGCGCCGGACGCGCTGTTTCATTTTGCAGAAACAATTAACGCCAACCCCATGGCAGAGCTGCTTTATGCGGATGAAGATGTGCTTTTGCCGGATGGCGCCCATATGGACCCGGTTTGCAAACCGGAATATTCGGAGCTGACGCAGCTTTCCTATAACATGATTGGCCGGCCGTTTGCGGTTTCCCAGATGTTGTACACGCGCTCAGGCGGCCTGTGCAGTCCGGATACGGGTGCAAGCATCCCTGCGCTGGAATATGATTATACGCTCCGCTGCGCGGCGCACACGCGCCATATCGCGCATATACCGCGCATTCTTTGCGCGCGCTGCGAACGTCCCGGTACAATCCCTTCCGCGGCGGGCATTGCGGCGGTGGATGCTTACCTTGATGCAACCAACCAACCCGGTTCAGCCGCAACGGGCGCGTTCGCAGGCAGCTTTCGTGTGCGCGTCCCGCTTGGCCGAAACGGGCGCACCGCAATCGTCATCCCCAACCGCAACGGTGTGGATTCGCTCAGGCGGCTTCTTGAAAGCATTGAGGAGTATGAAGCGTTTGAACGCTACGAGCTGATCATCGCCGATGGAGACAGCCGCGACCCGCGCACGCTGCGTTACTATGACATTCTGGAAAAAAACAAGGCTGCAAAAATCGTACGCAGCAAAAAAGACGGCTTTGCTGCCCTGTGCAATCTGGGCGCCGCAGAAGCGCAAAGCGAAGCGCTCCTGTTCCTGTGCCGGGATGCGCAGGTGCTTACGCCGGATTGGCTGCGCGCCTTGCGGGAGCAGCTCTCCCGGCCGGGCGTAGGGGCAGCGGGCGGAAAGCTCGTCAGCGTAGGCCGGCGCATCGTCTCCGCCGGGGATGTGGCAGGCCTGTGCGGCTGGCTGAACAGCCCATATACCGGCGAGCCGGACGACACGAGCGAGACGCGCAAAAACCTGTTTGTCAATACAATCCGGCGGGTAACCATGTTGCCCGGCGCGTGCATGATGGTGCTTTCAAACACCTTTGAAAATTTGAATGGGTTTGATGAAACCTTCTCCGATGCAGGGGCTGACATGGATTTTTGCCTGCGGTTATTCCGGCGCGGCCTTGCCTCTGCGTATACGCCTTTCGCCGCGCTGCTGCTGCACGGAACCCTTCCGCGCATAGAGGATGCTTCCACGCTCACGCGCATGCGCTGCTATGATACGCTGCGCCCCATGCTCGCGGCGGGTGATCCGTTTTATAGCCCGCATTTTGATTATAATTCTACCGTCCCGATTGTCTGCGCCAATCCCAAGCCCCCGCTCCTTTGCCGCGAATACGAGCCCTGATTGCCAAAAACGACTTGCCGGGGTATACTGTTTTCAACAGGATTCCATGCAAAGGAGAAGGACAGTTTGCAGATCGGCCAGTTTACGGATACATTTTACCCGATCGTGGATGGTGTGGGGCGCGTTGTGTACAACTATGCAACCCATTTGCCGCGCCTTGGACACGAATGCTATGTGATTGCCCCCATGGTGAATACCGGATATCGCGGCGGCTTTCCATTTGACCTTGTGGACTTCACCGGGACCTCCGTGCCGGGTTCGCCGCAATACAAAGCGGGCCTTGCGATTCTGGACAGGCATTATCATGCCCGCATTGCGGATGTGCCGCTTGACGTGATCCATGCGCATGCGCCCTTTTCCGCAGGCATGGAAGCTTTGCGGCTTACCGCCAAAAGGGATCTTCCGCTCGTGGGTTCTTTTCATTCAAAATATTACGATGATTTTTATAAGGCAACCGGCCGTGAAGCGCTCGCGCACCTCGGCGTGAAATTCGTTGTGGAATTCTATGAGCGCTGCGATGAGGTGTGGGCCGTAAGCAAATCTTCGGCCGAAGTCCTTCGCGGCTATGGGTATGGCGGCGAGATCATTGTGATGGAAAACGGAACGGAGCTGCATCCCCTTGATCCTGAAAACGCCAAGCGCGCCGCGGAGCATTTTTCCATCCCGGAGGGGAAGCCCATGCTGCTCTATGTTGGGCAGATGGATTGGAAAAAGAACATTCTGCACATTCTTGAAGCTGGGGCGCTTTTGCATCAGCAGGGGCTGCCGTTTACGCTTGTTCTTGCCGGGCAGGGGGCGGATGCCGAGGCAATCCGCAAAAAGGCGGATGCGCTTTCCATCGGCGCTGATACGATCCTGACCGGGCACGTTTCGGATGCAGCGCTGCTCGACGGGCTTTACCAAAGGGCGGAGCTTTTTGTGTTTCCCTCCCTTTACGACACGTTTTCACTCGTGCTGCGCGAAGCTGCGGCTGTGGGCACACCGGCGGTTGTAACGCGCGGCGGAAGCCCTGCGGAGGCCATTGCAGACGGTGAGAACGGCTTTTTGGCCGAGGATACCCCGGAAGACCTGGCCCGCATAATCCAGCATGCGTTGGCGGACCCGGCTGCGCTCCGCACCGTGGGCGAGCATGCAAAAGAGAGCATTCCCATCGGCTGGGAAAAGGTCATCACGTGCGTTGCTGCGCGCTATGAAGCGCTGATTGAGCGTTCCCGGAAGGGGGAACTCAAGCGGCGGCATGATGCTTTGCGCGGCATCCTGGCAGAGCGGATGCGCGAATTCCAAAAGCAGTATGAAACGCTGCGCGATTCCTCAAAAAAGTGTTGACATTTTTTCAAAATTCGGTATAATAGAACCCACGTGAGATTTATGCTCGGTTCGTCTAGTGGCCTAGGACACCGCCCTCTCACGGCGGGAACAGGGGTTCGACTCCCCTATCGGGTACCATAAAAAAGCGGCTTAACGCCGCTTTTTTGTTATTCTTCCGGCTATCTGACGCCCTCCAGCATCTCCAGGAAAGCCTCTATGCGGGTGCGAAGCTGACCTTCGTCGCCGGGAGAGTAGTCGGTGCGTACATGCAGGAAGGGCACACCCTCCTCGGCACAGATGTCTCCTATCGTTTTGCTCTCCACATCAAAGGGGGTGCAGGCATGAACGGTGATGCTGATAACGCCGTCTACCTTCCATTCCGCAAGGGTACTGCGCAGCTGCTCGAAACGGCGGGTATTGGGCGACATTACCGCGCAGGGAACCTCAAGGTACTTATCCGCGATGGCCGTCATGGGATCGGCCTCGGGGCTCTCATCAATGGGCCGGCGCATATTCATTATGCCGCAGCAGCCCTCGTAGCACACGATAGCCGCCCCCAGCTCTTCAATAACGCCAAGGGTCTTATCCACAACGCCGTCTATGCCCGCACCGGAAACCAATATGCGCAGCGGGTGCTGATCTGGCTTGTAGGGCCCCTCTCCGGCTTCCCACTGTTCCCTCATCAGTTTGAGCATGCGCTCGGTCTTTTCCAGCTTGTTTTTCTTATCCAGCATAAAGTATTCAGCCGTAAGAACGCTGCGCATCTGCAATCCGGTGGCGGCGGGGGGATCCAGCTTGCCCAGCTCATAAAGCTGTGCCATCTGGCTGCGCTCCTGGTTGAGTATGTGGATGGATTCCCGAAGCTTTTCGTCGGTTATCTCCACGCCGAAGCGCTCCTCCAGCGCCTCCTTAAAGCGTACAAGCTCTTCCCTCCAGCTTTCCAGCGAACGTTCTCGGTCAGGGATATTGGGCAGATGAATAACGTGCATCTGCTTTAGCTCCGAGAGCATCTCATACATCTTTTTCTTGCCGTCGCAGGTAGTCTCGCCCACTATAAGATCGGAATAGAAGGCGAAGGGGCAGGTCTTGCCGAGTATGTTGCCATAGCTGGACTTTATAAGGGGGCAAAGATTTGCCGGCAGCTCGGTCTCCGCAAGAGGAATGGGCGGATCATAGTTGAAGCCGCAGAGCAGCACGTTGTACATACCCCCCGCGTTGATTATCTCCATAGGGGCGTATTGGCAGAAGGAGCCTATAACTATATCCCCCTTTTCGGCGGCCTCCTTGACGAAAATGCTGGCGTTTTTCTTGGCGCCGGCGAATTCGTCCATAATATCCTGTAATTCCTGAGCACGATCTTTTAAGCTTTCCATAAAAGTTGCGATCCTTTCAAAAAAGTACCGTTATAATTCAAGTGTGTATACCTGGTCGAAAGTCAGGCCCTTTTCTTTGAGAAAATCTTCTATCTTCTCCCGGTCTTCCGCTGAAGCGCGCCAGGCAAAGCCGCAGCTTGCGGTGATCTGATTCGGCACCGGTATAATACTTCCCGGCATATCGTACTTCCGGCACGCCTCCTCCATAGCAAGGGCAGAGGTCATGTTGGAAAATGATACTACCGTACAGCTTACTTTGGTTTTCAGCATAGCGTCTCAATGAACGCCGATATGCGCGTGTCGATTTGCCCCGCATCCTCCTGAGAATAGTCAGTCTCCAGCGACATGTAGGGTATGTTCAGTCCTTCGCACAGCTTGCGGATGGCCCGTGTTTCTATCATGTAAGTGGTGCAGGTCTGAAGGGTTACGTCAATTACGCCCTCCGCGCCGAATTCCCGGATCAACTCAGGCAGGTTTTCCATGCGTCTGGTGTTAGGCGACATTACGGAGCAGCCGATATTAAGATACGCGTCGGCAATGGCCTCCGCCATATCCTCCCGTTCCGTATCCACGAAACAGCGGGCGGCCTTAATGCCGCTGCAGTTTTCATAGCAGACGACGGCGCCGCCGCTGCGTTCCACGGCGCCCACGACTTTTTCCAACACTCCCCCGATGGGGCATCCGGTAATGAGAATTCGCCTTTCTTCTCTCTTTGTGCCGCCGGCCTCCCCGTATGCCTTGCGTATTTCAGCTGTAAGGGCGCGGGTGGAAGCTATGGCATCTTCAAGGTCAAAATTATAATTAAGCCCTTCCAAGAATTTATAAAGCTTCTGTCCGGATACCGGTACCGGGGAAAGGCGCTGAAGCTCCATAAGCTCCGATCGGGCGCGGCGCAGCTCATTTCGCCTGTCAGCGGCTTTGCGCAGCATCTCGTTGGTTATTTCAACGCCGGCTTCCCTGCTTATAAAATCTATAAATCGACGGATCTCGCTGATCCAGAGCTTGCGGGAATATGTGCGGTCTATCCCCTGGGGTATCTGAAGTACGTACATCCTCTTGCGCTGCCCCAGCAGGTCGTACATTTTCTTTTTCCCGTCGCAGGTGGTTTCGCCAACGATCAGGTCGGACCAATAGGTATACGGGCACTTGTCCGTAATGGCAAAACCATAGCTGGATTTGATAAGGGGGCATAAGTTTTTGGGAAGAACGGTCTCCGCTGCCGGAATAGTTTCGTTGCTCATGCCGCAAAGGCTCACCGAAAGCATGCCCGCAGCATCCAGCACCTCCAGCGGGGTATAGGTGCAGAAGTAGCCTGCTACCTTACGTCCGCTTTCCTTTGCCGCCTTCATCTTAAGGAAGCCGGCTTTCCGTCCTTCTGAGTATTCCTCAAAGCGTTCTGGCAGTTTTAATTCCTCCATATTCCATCCTCCGGTTTATTTCATATTCTGAGCATAAAGAGCGGCGCCTATCGCCCCGGCGTAGCGGGCAAGAGGAGCGCTTTTAACCGACGTTCCTATCTTTTCAGAAAGCATCTCCAGTATAAACGGCAATTCGCACAGACCGCCCGAAAGATAGAAGTCGCCGCCGTTGATTCCGAGTCTTCCCAACTGTCCCCACACCTTGCTTGCGATGGACTCCACTATGCCGTATGCGATATCCTCCTTGTCCGTGCCGCGGCCGATGAGGCTCACCACCTCGGATTCCGCAAATACGGTGCACATTGAGGATATGCTTACATGGTTTTCACTCTGACGGGCCAGCTCGCAAAGCTCATCCAGCCTTACGCCCAGCGTTCCCGCCATGATGTCCAAAAAGCGGCCGGTTCCTGCGGAGCATTTGTCATTCATGATAAAGTTCTGGACTCGGCCGTCCTTTACCTCGATTATCTTGGTATCCTGTCCGCCTATATCTATAACGGTAAAGGCGTCGCTTTTGAACAGCCAGGCCGCGCCTCTTCCATGGCACGAGATCTCTGTAACAGTCTTATGGGCAAAAGGTATGGATACCCGTCCATAGCCTGTGGCGACTATTCGCGCGTCTTTTTTATGGATATTCTGCGTCTCCATCTCACTGAGCAGGCCCTCGGCCGTTTCAATGCAGTTCCAACCCGTAGGAACGACTTTACTGAAGACCAGGCTGCCCTGTTCATCCAGAACCACTGCCTTAGTGCAGGTAGAACCCACATCGAATCCTATATAACGCATAATTTTTCTCCTGATTACTGCATAATTGCCAAATTTCATTCTATCAGCAAAAGCCATTGCGGTAAAATTCAAAATTCCGATATGAATTGCATATAACGCGATTTTCCGATATGACAACAGGGCGGGTTCCATGCTCCGCATACAATAAAGCCCCCGGGGGCCCCGGGAGCTCTTTCCACAGCATCAATAAAACGGCCTAAGCCGCTCTATTGCTTTATTTTCTCGCCGAATTTCTCTGCTTTGCGTTACGCATATAGCCGCCGCGAACGGTTTTTACATCGCTTACAGTTATCATGGCGGCAGGGCAGGTCTGCTGTATCTCCTCCATCACGGACTTGAGCAGCTTGCGCTTTATCATCATGATCAGCATATAGTGACTGTTGGCATCCTTACCCTTTACATCTATGGAGGTGATGCCGTAGCCCTGACTTTGCAGATAGTTGGCCAGCTTTTTTGTTTCATCGAGCGTAGGCACGACTATTTGCAGCGACGAAAGGCCGAAGGCCAGCAGCTCATCCAGCCATGATCCTATGTAGTTGCCGCCGGCATACGCAAGGGCATATGAGATGGCCTTGCCTATGTCATTCTTCCATCCGTCCAACACGCTGCTGGCAATTATAAGCCAGAGTGTTATCTCGATTATGGCGATCAGGCTTCCCTTTACCCTTTCGCCGCGGTTTATGAGCACTATCCGGAGGGTGCACAGCGACACCTCCAGCACCTTACCAAAGAAAATTACAATATATACCCAGAAGCTGCCGCTGCTCAGGAACGCGTCAAACCATGTGAAAAATGCCTGCATATGTATCCTCCCTTTCTGTATGTTTTGTCCCTTCTCAAGCGAACGGCGCTTATTATATCATATTCCAGTAAAAAGTAAATGGACTAATTATGAACAATAGCTTTCGTTATGCAGCTGGCTTCCCCGCTTCCCTTTCTTTTGCCCTGGCAATGCGTCTATTCCTGCCCTTCCACTGGCCAATACCTATGATTCCGCTAAGAAGATATGCGATACCTGTGGCTATCATTACCACATCTCCCGCGGAGCCGCCTCCGCGCACCAGATGAGTTGCACTTATGTACAGGAAATACCCTACCAGTGTTATGCCCAGCACCATACACAGCACGTACAGCAGCATCCGCCACACCGGATTATTCGGCTTGCCGTCCCTCATCAACGGCCTTATAAATCCGCCTATAACGCTGCAAAGCGCAAAATGCGCAAGACCTGTCATCACGGCTGTGAAGGCAAAATCAGCCACTGTGCCCAGTATTCCTTCCTTCTGAGTGAAATTGCCAAGAAGGCTGGAGTTGGTCTTACCAAGCCATATTGCGAACAGCACTCCCGCCCCCAGCGAAAACAATGCCGAGAAAAGACCCCATGGCCCGTTTTTGCCGCGCACCGCTATAAAGCTGAATATCAGCGCCAGCAGTGCCAACGCCGCCACTAATACTATGACTATTGTAAATGCGTTCATGTCCCTGATTCTCCCTGTTGTTATGAACTAACTATATCATATTGCAGACCGGCTCGGAAGGTGTAATAAGTTACTTTTAACTAAAAAAGCAGAAGCCCGAAAGCTCCTGCTTTTTGTTTATCTTTCTTCTCGGAAGTATGCAAGGCCAAGGCTTGCGGGGGGCTGATCCTCGCGCTTCTTGCGCAGGGAAACAACTATCAGCACTACCAGAGTTACTACATAAGGCAGCATCTTATACAGCTCCTTTATGGAGAGCTCTGTACCGGTTGGAATGTAGAGGTACAGTATGTAGAATCCGCCGAAGAGTATGGAAGCCAGCACGCTTACATTAGGACGCCATATGGTGAATATAACCAGCGCTATGGCGAGCCAGCCGCGGTCGCCAAAGGCATTGTTTGACCATACGCCGCAGGCATAGTCCATTACATAGTACAGTCCGCCGAGGCCCGCTATCATGCTGCCTATACAGGTAGCCATGTACTTGTACTTGGTTACGTTTATGCCGGCCGCATCGGCGGTGGCTGCGCTCTCGCCCACTGCCCTCAGGTGCAGGCCCGTGCGGGTATGCTTGAGGAAGTAAGAGCTCAGCAACGCAATGATTATCGCCAGATACGCAAGGAAGCCGTAGGACAGGAATACCTGACCGAACCAGCCCGTAGTCTCAGCTATTGGCAGAGACTTGCTGAAGTAGGCGCTGGTAGCGGAAAGAGCTATGGAGGGCACCTCGCTGCCGGTCAGCTTTATAAGTGAGCCGCCGAAGAAGTTGCCTATTCCTACGCCGAAGGTGGTCAGCGCAAGACCGGTCACATTCTGGTTAGCCCGCAATGTGACAGTAAGCAGGCAGTAGATGAGGCCCATTATCAGTGAACCCAGCAGTGAAGCAAGCATGGGTATACCTATTGCCAGCACCGCGCTCATCTCCGCGGCACTCGCTACCGACTGCTCATAGAAGAATGCTCCTATAACACCGCATATGCCGCCGACGTACATGACGCCAGGGATACCCAGATTCAGGTTGCCGGATTTTTCCGTCAATATCTCGCCGGTGCTGCCGTACAGCAGGGGGATGCCCTGCATGACTGCACGTGGGAGGAAAGATGCAAAATCGAACATTGCTTATGCCTCCTTCTTTCCGGCCTTACGCAGGCTTACTTTATAGTTGATGAAGAACTCGCTGCCGATGATGAAGAACAGTATGATGCCCGTCAGTATATCGGCAAAGGAGTGGTTCAGGCCAAATACGCTGGAGATTTCGCTTGCGCCGCGGCTCAGAACTACCAGCAGGAGACTGGTGAATATCATCATGATTGGGTTGAACTTTGCCATCCAGGATACCATGACCGCGGTAAATCCGCGCCCGCCTACTATGGTAGTAGTCAGGGTGTGGTCAGTACCTGCCGTGAGCAGCAGACCCATAAGGCCGCACATAGCGCCGGAAAGCACCATGGTGCGAATGATCACTCGCTCTACCTTTATGCCCGCATAGCTTGCGGTGCGCTGGCTCTCGCCCACTACGGCGATTTCATAGCCGTGTTTGCTGTACTTAAGGTATATATATGTAAGCACAGTCAACACTGCCACAACAAGAATTGTGAGCAGGTACTGCTTACCCGCTATCTGAGGCAGCCAGCCAGCATTGGTATTCTGGTTGATTATGCCTATCTTACCTGCTCCCTTGGGCACTTCCCAGACGATGATGTAATACGCCGCAAGCTGTGTTGCTATGTAGTTCATCATCAGCGTGAACAGCGTTTCGTTGGTATTCCAGCGCGCCTTGAAGAAGGCGGGCAGGAAGCCCCACAATGCGCCGGCGGCTATAGCCGCGACTATCATTATGAGGATGAGAAGGCCGTTGGGCAGCTTATCGCCGAGGCAGATCATGCAGGCGGCGGTGGCGAGGCAGCCTATGAGCACCTGGCCCTCCGCGCCTATGTTCCAGAAGCGCATCTTGAATGCGGGGGTGACAGCAAGGGATATGCCGAGCAGCACCGCGAGATTCTGGAAGGTAACCCAAGTCTTACGCACCGTGCCGAATGCACCGTGGAATATGGTGCCGTAAATGCTTATCGGGTTCTCGCCCGTCATGAACATTGTAACCAGCGCGCAGACTATCAGCGCAAACAGTATTGCACAGCCGCGTATAGCCGCCGAGATGTACCATGGAAGCGTGCCGCGCTTTGCGATATGGAATAGAGACTGCTTATTCATTCTTTGCCTTTCCTCCTTCCACTCGAGTCATAAGCACGCCTACCTGGCGCTTGTCAGTCTTGCGGGCATCTACAACGCCGGATACCTGACCGCCGCAGAGGACTACTATTCTGTCGCACAGCTCGAGCAGCACATCCAGGTCCTCGCCCACATATACTACGGCTACGCCCTTCATCTTCTGCTCTGTGAGCAGGTTGTAAATAGTGTAGGAAGTATTAATATCGAGTCCGCGGACTGCGTATGCCGTCATCAGCACTGAAGGCGACTGGGCTATCTCACGGCCTACCAGCACCTTCTGCACGTTGCCGCCGGACATACGGCGCACCGGGAAGGAAGTGCTGGGAGTAACTACCTCAAGCTCGTCCCAGATGCGCTTTGCCAGCGCCTCGGGATCCCTGCGGTTAACAAAGGGGCTTTTGCCCTTGCGCCAGGAGCGCAGCATCATGTTGCCGGTCATGCCCATTGAACCCACCAGGCCCATGCCCAGCCTGTCCTCCGGCACGAAGGACATCGCTATTCCCTTCTTGCGTATATCCATAGGATCCAAGCCGACCAGATTGCGGCCTTTCTCTTCATCCGGGCCGTAATAGGTAACGGTTCCTGAGGATATGGGGTAAAGGCCCGCTATGGATTCAAGCAGCTCGCGCTGGCCGCTGCCGGCTATGCCCGCAATGCCCAGCACCTCGCCCGCATTGATGGTAAAGCTGACATCGCTCAGGCGCTTTACACCCAGCTCGTCGTAAACGGTCAGGCCGTCCACCACAACGCGTGGGGTCACATTGATAGGATCTGGGCGGTCGATGTTGAGGGTAACGCTGCGGCCTACCATCATGTCAGTCAAAGACTGCTGATCGGCATCTTTGGTCATAACGTCGCCAATGTATTCACCCTTCCGAAGAACGGCAACGCGGTCGGATACCTCCAGCACCTCATGCAGCTTATGGGTGATGATGATGAGGGACTTTCCGTCCGCCTTCATGTTGCGCATTATCTGGAAAAGCTTGTCGGTTTCCTGAGGAGTCAAAACGGCGGTAGGCTCGTCAAGTATCAGAATGTCAGCGCCGCGATAAAGGACCTTTACGATCTCCACGGTCTGCTTCTGAGAAACCGACATATCGTAAATCTTCTGATTGGGATCTATGTCGAAGCCGTATTTTTCGCAGATTTCTCGTACCTTTTTGCTGGCGTCGGCCAGGTTCAGCTTGCCCTCAAGACCCAATACGATGTTTTCCGTTGCGGTAAACACGTCCACCAGCTTGAAGTGCTGATGTATCATGCCTATGCCGTTGTCGAAGGCATCTTTGGGCGAAGCGATCGTCACGGGCTTGCCGTGAATGTAAATCTGCCCCTCATCGGGGTAGTAGATACCGGAGAGCATATTCATAAGGGTGGTTTTTCCGCTGCCATTCTCGCCCAAAAGAGAAAGTATTTCACCCTCATGCAGTTCGAGATTGATATTGTGGTTAGCAACTATCGAACCAAATTTTTTAGTAATGTTCTCCATCTTAACTGCACATGCAGTTCCCAAGGCGGTCACCCTTTCTTTATGGAAGGAATCTCAGAAATTCTTCCCGAATTTTGATTTGTTTGATTTTATATTATCATAACAAATTTTGTTTGTAAACCAAAATGATTTAGGTAATTTAGGCAACAACGCCGGCCGACACAATTAATTGCAGCCGGCGCCGTATACAGTTCACTTTTAATAAAAAAACGGGCTGCCCGAAGGCAGCACGTTTTTATAGCAGTCTTTAGAACTTCTGATCCAGCAGAGTGATGCCGTCGATGTTGAGCTGGAAGTAAGGAGCAGAGCGGAACTTGGACTCCATGAAGGCGCCGTTCTCGATAACTTCGGTATCGGGAGTGTAATCAGCGTCAGTGTCCACGTCAGCCATGCAGGAATCAAGAGTCTTGCCCTCTACGGTGAAGGTAGCGCAATCGAATACCTTCAGCTCGCCGCTCTCCAGCTTGGCGATGGCGGCGTCGATGGCTTCCTGGGTGCCCTCAGCGGCAACGTTGGTGTTGAGGTCGGTCAGCTTTACGGAGCCGGTAGCAAGAGTGCCGGTCCAGTCGGCGTCGATAGCCTCACCCTTCGCGCAGGCAGTGATGGCATACTCATAGTAGGGAGCCCAGTCGATGCGGGAAGAGATGATATAGGTGTTGGGGCAAGCATCCTGAGTGGAACCGTTGTAGGAAACGTCGGGAACACCGGCGGTCTCACAGGCGGTAGGAGCACCCATGGAGTCAGCATGCTGGCTGATCAGCTTGCAGCCGTTCTGGATCAGCTTCTGAGCGCCTTCCTTTTCGGCGGTCTCATCGTACCAGGAACCGGTGAAGGTTACTTCCATGGTAGCGGTGGGGCATACGGAGCGTGCGCCGAGGAAGAAGGAGGTGTAGCCGGAGATAACTTCGGCATAGGTGAAAGCGCCGACATAGCCGATCTTGGCTTCTTCGGGCTTGAACTCACCGGCCTCGAT
>ERZ857882.2364-NODE-2364-length-19657-cov-6.811346_pt1 | contig 19657 bp, 16 predicted proteins | sample MGYA00519697_ERZ857882 | MGnify/ENA primary metagenome ERZ857882 (study PRJEB31778, sample SAMEA3449373) | human gut metagenome | biome: human gut; feature: human-associated habitat; material: faeces | place: United Kingdom | collected 2010/2012 ...
AGCCCTCTCAGTCACCTTCGGTGACAGCTCTCCCAGAGGGAGAGCCAAGGGGCTGGACATGTTGGCGCAAGAAATGGAGCATATCGATGCCGATACGCTCCATCCACTGTTTTTACGGCCGCCCATTCAATCTTCCGGCGCTTACGTTATTTCTGCTTTCTCGCCCGGTACTGCTCCGGGTCGATGATGCCGTTTGCCAGCATTTTCTCCGCCCAGAGCTGTAGGGCTTCCACTGTTACGGAAATTTTCTCCAATTCCTCCTGAATCCGGATGAAATCGTCGATTTCGTCCCCGTCGATTCTGCCGTCCGCCGTAATCTCGATCAGACGATCCTTTTCCCGGTTGACGCAGTTCAATGATGCCAGCATCTCCAATACGATTGCCGACAGCTCCTTCATCTTGATCTCCGGCACATAGGTCTGCCCGATGGGACACTGGTTGGAGCAGTAGTAATTGCACAGCGTGGGGCGGCGGTATTTGGCCGCCATGGTCAGCACCTCGTCGGGGTGAGGAAGGGATTTCCCGCTTTCGATTTTCTCAATGCGCTCCGGCGTGACGGCTTCCAGAAGCTCGCCGGCTTTTTCTCTGGAAAGCCCCAGCTCCTCCCGGATGAGCTGGTAACGGTTCTTGTTGCTTTTTGTAGACGCTCTTCCCATGGCGCGGCCTCCTTGCCTTTTTTGCTATTTTAGGAAAGAAGGGGGCGTTTGTCAATGGGTATCTAGGGAAGCTCTGATTAAATCGTCTGCGGCTGTGAGCGGATCTTTTCCGCCCACTCTTCGGTATCGAAAACGGGAAATATAGCGCAGCCGTTGTCGGCGTAAGCCGGCTTACGGATGCGGCATACCCCTTGCGGGTACACACAGTATTCCGCCGTTTCCGGTACCTCGATTGGCCGAAAAAGCTCCGCTCACAGCTCTTGCCGATTTAATCAGAGGTTCCCTAGATCGTATTGGTCTGTAAAACAAGTGGTGCATCGAGCAGCAACGCCTGCTTTGCACCGTGAGGATGAGCCATTCGCCAGAATAGCATCTCAGCGGCCTTCTCCCCCATCAGGCCAGGATCCCGCTCTATATGATTATACTTAATACCCAGAGTTTCTGTCATTTCGAGATTGTCCAGGCCGATATGGGTGATCTGTTCTGCCGTAACCTTTGCTTCGCCAGCCGCTTTCATAAAGCCCTGAGAAAGAAGGTTGTTACAGGTTATGACGGCTGTCGGCCTGCTCTTGGAACGGAGCAATTCTTTGGTTTGCCGGTATCCGGACTCCAGAGAATACGCCCCCTTCGCATAAATCAACTCTTGGTCTGCCTCCAGTCCGGCTTCCCGGATTCCATCCAAATATGCGCAAAGTCGGTTATCTGACAGAGCGTTCTTCTCATCGCTGTTAATAAGTGCAATTCTTCGATGGCCGCTGGCTGCCAAAGCATGGACAGCTTTCTTGATCGCCTCATAATCATTGAAGAATACGCCATCAAAGGGTATTTCATCCCAGCAGACTTTGCGGTCTACCAGAACCACGGGCGCACACAGCGCATCGATAAAATGCTTGAGCTTTTCTGTTTTTGAATAGTATGAATAGTCTACCGCTGGTGCGTAAATCAGGCCGGCTACCCGCTGTTCTCTCATGGCATTAAGTGCGCGAAAATCACTATTCATATTATCGCTGTTATCCATGCAAATAAGCATATAGCCTTCCCTGTCGCACACCGTGAGGACACCCTTCAGCAATTGGCTGAGAAAGGGGTTTGAAATATCAGCAACGATTGCTCCTATGATAGTAGACGAGGACTTTGATAAATTCCGGGCTACCGCCGATGGCACATAATGGAGCTCGTTCATTATACGCTCCACTTTTTCTCGAGTGGCAGGATTGACAATGGATGGATTGTTAAGAACCCTCGAGACAGTCGCCGGGGATACCCCCGCTTTTTGGGAAATATCCTTTATTGTTACAGACTCCATTATGCCACCTTCATACTATACTTCAAATTGCTCCCTAAGATATTTTACAGAATCGGCTGCTTGTTTGTCAAGATAATCCGCGGATAATTCCGGGAAAAGATTACGCCAGACATGGACATCCCTGCCGACACTTCCGCCGGGGACGACAAACGGCTCCATGACCACGCAACCATCGTATCCGATTTTCTTCAGTGCCTTTCCAATTTCGCTCCAAGGCATACGCCCGGGTCTGGGAGGCTTTCTATTCGCTTCGCCAACATGAAAATGACCCAACCGCGATCCGGAAGCAGTGATTGCATCGATTAGCGAGTCCTCCTCAATGTTCATATGAAAGGTGTCCAGCATAACCTTCACGTTTGGCTTGTTGACGGCATCCACGTAATCCACACATTCCTGGCACGTGTTAATCAGATAACCCTCAAATCTGTTAAGAGATTCCATGTTCAAAATAATCCCGTGATCCGCCGCTATCTCTGCCAGCTTTTGCATTCCGGCAACACTACGCTCAAAATCGGCCGGCTTGTCCAAATCACCGTCAAATTGAACCGGCCAGTAGGAATACAGTGCGCCACCCAAAATGCGAATCCCAGCCAGCTCCATCTGTTCAAACATTCGCTTGTAAAATTCCAGAGCATGCCGCACGTTATCCGGTTTGGAGGCACCAATGTTATTTTCTACGCTGGGTCCATAACCACCTGTGAGCAAGATGCCATTGTATTCAGCCGCTTTACGCATCTCTGTAAAGTAGTCATCAGGTTTTCCAGCGAAGTCAGCTGTAGCCACTTCCAGCACGTCAAAGCCCAGACGCTTGACCCGCTCAATATATCCAATAGCGTCTCCGCCCCATTCTTTTTCCCAATACGGGTAGTAGATTCCAAATTTCATATAAATTGCACATTCGGCCGCAGTGCTTTCACACAAATAGGAGTGAACAAGTGCAGGCAAACGGCCGCCTTTCTTGTAAAATAGATTTAAGATGAATATAATGTATGGTGAATCCCCGGTTTCCTTGGATTCTCTTTTTTCGGTTGGCGTAGTTTACGAGTTTGCCGTTACGCCTTCTTCCTTATGAAGAACTTAAGCGTCAATACCGCCAACAGGAGAAGTCCCCAAACCAGGTTCTTTAGATACGAGGAAGCGGAAAGATTGAGAATATTCAGGCCGGTTGACAATACCTGGAGCGACATAACCGCAAGGACAACTCCCCAAACTTTTCCTTTTCCGCCACTTGGACTAATGCCTCCCAAGACTACGGCAAGAATCGCCTGAAGCTGGTAAATAGAGCCATAATCCATTTTTGCTGACATGGCACGACTAGTCACTATGATGCCTGCAATGGCCGAGAGAAGCCCCCCAATGGTGTATGTCAGAATAACGACGGCGGTATTGTTGATTCCACTGTATTCTGCGGCCACAGAGTTTGACCCGAACATATATATTTTAAATCCTAGTGCAGTGTAGTCCAGTATGTAGTGTAGAATGACTGCAATGACAAGAAACGCCAGCATTGTAATCGGAATGATGTCGGCAATTGTTTTCGCTCCAATCTGGGAGAATAATTCCGGAAGCCCCTGTACCGATGAGCCTTGCGTCAGAATCATGGATACCCCGTTGAACATCTGCATACTGGCCAATGTCGCGAGCATAGGAGGAATTCCAACAACGGCTACGGAGATTCCGTTCAATGCACCGCAGAACGCTCCCACCGCCAACGCTATCAGCAAACCCGTCAGAACAATCTGCAGCTGTCCGGGCACCTGCGATTGAGACATCCGCCAGATCATATAATTGCTGGCAATAATGCTTGCCAAATTGCCGGCACTCACGATTGACAAGTCAATACCGCCGGTGAGCATTGCCAGCATCATTGCAAATGCGTATATTCCGAACTCCGGCAGCTGGACAAATAAGGACCTCATAGTGCCCATGCTGAGGAATATCTTGGGTGACAGTACCGACATAACAAAGAAAAACGCAAGGAATACGCCAGTCAGAACCAAGGTATTACCGGAATCTTCTCTTGTATCTGCTCGAGCAAGCTTACGAACGTTCATGAATGATCCCTCCCCACGTCATTGTCCTTTGTGTCAATCTCACGTACCTTCTTTTTTTGTATTTTGCTTTTTAAGGCAATCGCCGAGGCATACATGTACATCGCCACACCCAAAGCAAATGTCTTCCAATAGGAGCTGAGTCCAATCAGAATGAGACTGTTATTGATTACAATAAAGAATACCAGTCCGAGGGTTAGTCCCAAAATACTGCCTTTGCCACCGGCAATATCAATGCCACCCAGAACTGCAATTGAGATGATTGTCATCTCCAGTCCCAGCAGGGCCGCGGGGTTTCCCTGCCTCGTCATAACCGTGTACACAACGCCTCCCACAGCAGCGATTACCCCTGCAGCGCTGTAGAGCAGCATCTGGATCGTCCTGACTTTGAAGCCGACCCTTGCGGCAGAGACCTTACTTCCGCCAATTGCATAGATTCCTCTGCCCACCAAGGTGTATCGAAGGACGAATACCGCAATCAAAAGTACGACGGCAAGAACCGCAAAGTACTGTGGAAACATGGACGTCATCCCGGACTCATCCACAACGGAGAAAAAACCGGCTTTGGAAAAATCGTTTATATACACGGGCAGGGAGGTGAGTCGTTTACTGCCAAGAAAAACGTACTGAATGCCGTAGTAAATGCTTTGCGTTGCCAATGTGACAATGAGCGGCGGAAACTCAAAGTATGCAATAAACACACCGTTTATCGAGCCAAGAATAAAGCCAATAGCGCAGGAAATAATAAAGAACAGCGGCAAGCTGCCTGGGATGTTGCTGTTGATCAGTATCAAAAGTGTGGCGTAAGTACTGAGTGTGGCGATTGCCGGAAAAGAAATATCTATGCCGCCGGACACGACCACCATCATAATTCCAACAGCAAAAATCCCATACGGTGTGGCCGTACGAAAAAGGTCTACAATATTGCCGGCGGCGAAGAATGTGTTATTGATTGCTCCGATGGTCACACACACTGCCAGCAGAATTGCAAATAGATAGAACTCGTTTTTCGATAATAGGCGTTTCATTATTGAGTCTCCTTTCCGCGTATCATCTCATTAAGCTCACGTTCGCTCGTCTCGTCGGTTTTTACTTGTTTTACTATGCGCCCGTTGCTCATAATGAATATTCTGTCGCAGCAGGCCAATATCTCCGATACGTCGTCTGACGCCAAAATAATACTCATCCCGTCTTCCGCCAGCGAACGAATAAGCTGAATGATATCCGTTTTCGCGCCAATGTCCACGCCGGCTGTTGGCCCGTTCAGGATCAGCACCTTGGGGTCTGTCGCAAGCCATTTGGCAATTACAATTTTCTGCTGATTCCCACCGGAAAGCGTCCTTGCAGGTTGTGCGCCAGTTTGCGCCTTTATATGAAGTGCGTTGATCCAATCTGCCGAAAAAGATTTGACACGGCGGTGATCAATGCTTCCAATTCTGGTTTTAATCTTGTTGAGAACCGTAATGACAATGTTTAAGTCAATGCTTTGGTCTAAGAACAGGCCCTCTGTAAGCCGATCCTCAGGTACATAGGCTATCCCGTGTCGAACGGCGCTTCGTACGTTCTTGAGATGAATTTCCTGATCGTCTAATAGAATTTTACCCGAATCGATTTTACGAATTCCGAAAAGAGCATTGGCCAATGCCGTACGGCCGGAACCCAAAAGGCCGGTTATTCCGATTATTTCATGCTTTTTCAAATCAAAGCTGATATTGTTAAAGCCGCCTTTTTGGCTTATATCCTGTACGCGCAGCACAACGGGAGCTTCCTCTCTGGGAGTTGGGCTGTTAATGCCCTGAGAAATATGACGGCCTGTCATGCAATATACAAGTCGCCCCTTCGAAAAGGACGAGCTTTCCCCTTCTGCAACTTGTTCTCCATTTCGGATGACAATGATTCGATGAGAAAGCTGCATGACCTCATCCATTTTGTGGCTTACAAAAATGACACTGATACCGCTTCGGTTCAGCCCCTTCACCACAGAGAAAAGCGCATCCACCTCTTTCTTTGTGAGTGCCGTTGTAGGCTCGTCCATGATCAGGATTCTTACGTTGTGCGCTAAAGCGCGGGAGATTGCAATAAGCTGGCGGCTTGCGACCGGCAGTGTCTCCACCATTGCATCTAAAGGAATCTTTACGCCAATCTTGTCCAGCGCAGCCTGAGCCTGTTCCGTTACGCTCTTCCAATTTACGAGCTTTCGCCGTTCTGTTATTTCGGTATTGAGCACGATATTCTCAGCTACCGTCAAATTGGGGAAAACCGAAAAATCCTGGTAGATTACCTCAATGCCCCCGTTCATTGCCTCCTGAGGCGTCATACGTTTCACCATGCGGCCATCCAACTCAATCGTTCCGGCGTCGGCTGAATACACGCCGGAAATAATTTTAATCAACGTAGATTTTCCGCATCCGTTTTCGCCAGCCAAGCAATAAATTGTACCCGGAAGAATTTCCAGGCTGATGTTGTTCAGCACCTTGACCCCTGAGAATGATTTGCTTATTCCTGTCAGTTTTAAGATGGGTCTATCCATAGTATTACCTCACTCATATCCGTCAAAGAGCAGGGCAACGCAGCGTTTTTGTCGCTGCGCTGCCCGTAAGCTTATATCGATCTACCTGATAATGCTTATCAGAAGCCCAGGCCGGACACATCATCGCCGGCATAACAGCCCATCATGGCATTACCGACAACATAGACCTTATCGTGAACAGAGCAGCTATTGTAGCCTTCAATTCCAAGGTCAACGCCATCCTCAAAAGTCGTCGTGCCGTCAATAACCATCTGCGCCAGCTTGCACATCGCATATCCCGCATTGGCAGGATCCCAAAGGCCGATCATAGACACGCTGCCGGACTCCAGATACTGTGCTGCATCAGCAGGGGATGTACAACCAACCGCGGCAATTTTACCAATCATGCCCTTGTTTTCAATTGCGAGACCCGCACCGACAATATCGGCGGAACCGGTACCCATGATGCCTTTGAGGTTGGGGTAGGTTTTCATGAGCTCCTCACAAATACTCTGAGCCTGGCTCACATCAGCATTTGTTTCATTCTTGGAGCTGACACAGGTCATGTCCGGATAATTTGCAACCTGATAGGCAATAGCGGAATCTGTCCAAATGTTATGATTGGGGTTCATAAGGGATTCGATAATGGTTGCGTATTCACCTTCGTAGTTCATTGCTTTGGCAAGGCTCTGCATGAAAAATTCGCCGAACGCCTCATCGGTAAAAGCTTCCACATCCGCATCGGTATTTTTAAGGGTAGGTGCCTCATGGCTCACAACAACGATTCCCTGATCCCGTGCTTTTTGCAGTACCGTTTCCAGCGCTTCAGTAGATACGGGGATAATACCGATGACATCAACCTGCTGTGCAATCAGGTCTTCAATATAGGCCACCTGCTGGGATGCATCCGGCGAAGAGGGGGCGTAGAGATTGATCGTGCAGCCGTATTCTTCTGCATACCGCTGGAGTCCCTGGTTCAGCCGATCAAACCAGGGTACGTCAACCTTAACTACAACACCCATGGTGAAGCCGGACTTTGCGCTTTCAGTTTCCGTTTTCTCGACAACCTCTTCAGTGGCTTTCTCGGTGACAGGCTTATCGGACTGTCCGCAGGCACAGAGAGAAAAAACCAGCATCAGGGTAAGGCAAATTGCAATTACTCGTTTCATAATGATATCTCCTTTATTACTATATAATTGATAATTGTATCGAAAATATGGCAGTCAGCTACGAGACGAGGTCTCTCGCTGCCTGAACCGGCAGAGCCACATGTTCGTGTCATCACGCAAACAGAAGTCTTTCTCAGAGATTGACTTCTTATTTGCAGGCTTTGTTGAGCGTGCTGTTACACCGACGACTCGCTTTGCCAGTGAGTTCTGCCCAGACGGATGCTCAATTCTTACAAAATCTGCCAATGATAAACTTGGCAAATTCTTCACTGCGAACGCCGAGTGCAACACGGCAGTTGGGCGGCAGTTTCTTGGGTACCGTGCGGAGAATGTCGTCCCGAACAATAAGCTCTCTGGGAATGAACGTGGGGCCGTACTCGATATCAATGTGGAGGTCAAACAGATCCACAAAGTCCCTGTTGATCAGTGTTGCCACACACAGCGGATCATGCATCCAGAGGTCCGTGTGCTCGGTCGGTACACCACCACTGATATACAGTATTTTTTCCTGCTCCGGCCAAACCTCCAGCATACGATAAGCCGCTTTTGCGATTGGTCTATCACAATCCTTGAGCATCTGCACATATGTAGGCGGAACAGGAACCTTCAATGTGACATCGATGGGGATGATTGTCAGATTGACACCGGATTTGAATACAATCTCCGTAGCGATTTTGTCACAGTTGAAGTTATATTCCTCAATGGGAGAACGGGAGATTCCCATTTTATCCACGATAGGGACGATCACGCCGCCCATCGAGATTACCTCCTTGAGATTTTGCGCAATCATCGGCTCTTTGATCAAGGCGACCGCCAGGTTCGACAGCGAACCCAAGGTAATCAGCGTGACCTCCCCGGGGTTAGCCATAACTGTGTCAATAATGAAGTCTACTGCATGCTTCTTTTCAGGTTCCAGCGCGTCATTGCTTTCATCGCCTTCGTCAAGAATTCCGCCGCCTTCATATCCGTACCAAACGTTTTCGCTTTGATCGATAGGCTTGCTGATTCCGGCAAACACCGGAACATCCTCTCTCCCGGCAATTGCCAGCACCTTTTTTGCGATTCTGGCTCTCTCATGTGCTCTTGACCAAACGGTCGTTACGCCCAGAAAGTCAACCTCCTCGCTGACCCCGGCAAGCAGGACGGCAAATGCATCGTCGAAATCCGTTCCGATGTCGGTGTCGATAATCAGCTTCTTTTTCTTCATAATATCATCCCCTTGTTTTTGTAACCGATTTCTATTCAATACAATTATTTCATTTTATTCCAAATAATTCACAGTAATATTTATCATTATTCCTACATATTCCATTGAAAATCAGAAATAAAACGTTAATTAATTGATGAAATCGGTTTCATTACAGCTATATTATATGCAGGCTTCCGCCTTAAGTCAATACGTTTTTTATTTTTCGTCTCTATTGCTAAAATGCCTCTTGTATTTTTAGTGCTTTTGCCATTACGCATACGCTTTTCGTCGAATTCTAAGGAAGCTTTGAATCAATCCGCCCTCCGGCCGTGAGTGGAGATTTCATCAGAGCTTCCCAAAAAGCCGCCGGGAGCAATCCGTTTCGGACTGCTCCCGGTTTTTCTGTCAATATCCAAACATCCGGCTGACCACGTTGCCGTCGATGGCGTTCAGGGTCAGCATGGGCTGGGTCACATAGTTCGCGCCCTTTTTCATGGACTCCGAGGCGTTGTCTCCGGGTTCGTACCAGTTCCACGTTCCCCAGAAATCCCACACGGGAACGATCGTCCCCTGCAAGGAGCCTTTATCCCGGATGCGCATCAGCGACAGGGAAACCTTCGTAATCTCCACGTCCATGTATGTCTCGTCGCCGTTGATCTTGTCGATCTCCACGAGACTGCGGGCTTCCGACGGGCCGATGATCACCACGGGCAGCATGGTGTTTGCTATGGATGCAATGTCTTCAAAGGGCATAAGGGCGGTCTGCGTTTCCCTGATAACCGGCTCGGTGCTGGGAGAATCCCACTCGAAGGAAAGAATGCCGTCCCTTCCCACCGTGATCCAGACGCTTTCCATGTACCAGGAAACGGTATCCGCGTTGGTCTCCTCTGAGCAGCGGTAAGTCCAGTACTGATGATCCTCTCCGATGGCGGGATCGCTGAACACACGATCCTCCCGGATGCCGGGAATGGGCACGCCGTTTACGCTGGGGGTATAGTAAAGCTCCCATGTGCCCTTCCGCTCGCCCTCTCTGGGCGTCTGCGCGTCGGCCAGGACCATATCGCCCAGTCCAAGCTCCCGCATCACCTCATCCGCCCTGGCAATGGCGTCCTCTTTGGAAATGCTGCCCCAGTCGGTGCTGCGGTAATACTTAAAGTCGCTGTTGACAATCGTCGCGTTCGTCCAGTCCCCGCCGAAGCGGTTCATGATGTTGATTTCGTACTTGGCTCCATCCACGGTGGCATCGCCGCTGACCTCATTGGGCGTTCCGGAATCCTCAAAGCCATGGATGATGGGCTTTTCCTCCGGTGCTTTTGCCATTTCCGCAGTGTAATAGGCGATGATCTCCTGACGGCGCGCTTCCAGCTGCTCCGGCGTCTGTTCCGGGGCGTCCGGGTCGGCGTGCCATTCGGGGGAGTTGACATAATCAATGGAATCCTGACACTCCTGCTTCGTCATGACAGTGCTGTAGAGCGGCTGTCCCTTCAAAAGCACCCGCAGTAGGGTGTCCACGTCCTCCTGTGTAAAATCTCTGGGCGTCACGGTAGCAGTGGGAAGCGCCGTCCCCAGCTCCGCCACCACCTGTGCGTCGGCGTGGATGGTAAGTCTTCCCTCCCGACTGACCCAGTCCCCGGTGAATTTCTCCGGGAAGGTGTACTCCGTCTGCTCTTTGGCGCTCTGCTCAAGCAGCATCGCCTGATTGACGGTGGTGGGTTCGGCGGGTGTCCGGCCTTTGCCGCAGCCGGGCAGCATGACAAGCGCCAGAGTGAAGGCGGCGAACCGCAGTGTTTTCTTTTTCATGGTAACACGTCCTTTCTTTGGATGGTTTCAGCGTACCACAATCCGCATGGAAAGAGGTTACCGGCACGTTACCGTTTGATTACCGATGACGATTCGGGCGGTCGTCCCCTCGCCAACAGTGCTTTCCAGCGTCAGCGTCCCGCCGTGGACGGCGGCAATCTCCCGCACCAGCGCCAGTCCCAGGCCGAAGCCGCCGTTTGCCTTGCTTCGGGAGGGGTCGCCCATGTAGAAGGGGTCGGTCACTCTTTCCAGGTCTTTTTCGGGGATGCCCCGGCCATGGTCGGAAACGGCGAAGCCCGTCTGCGACGCCTGAATCCGGATGATCTGCCCCGGTGCGGACGCCTTGGCGCTGTTTTCCACGAGATTGACAAGGGCTATGCACATCAAATCCTTGTCAACGGACAGAATATCCCCGTTGCAGGTGATTTCCAGAGACGTTCCGTACTTTTCCATGATCGGCCGGGTCAGCTCCCGCACCTGGGTCAGCAGCTCCGGCACGGATACCGGCGCCATCTTCGCGTTCTTTTTCATGGAAAGCAGCGTCAGGAGCTTTCTGACCATGGTTTCCAGCCAATGGAGCTGGGCGTCCATACTGGTGAGCAGCGCTTCCTGCTTTTCTTCGGGAAGGTAGACATTTCGCAGAGTGTTCACGTTCAGGAGCAGAGACGTCAGGGGTGTTTTCAGCTCGTGGGTGACCGCGCCGACAAAGAGCTTCTGCCGCTCGTTCTGCTCCCGCAGGGTGTCTACATGGGTCTCCACCGCCAGCGCCATCCGGTTGAAATTCCCCGCCAGAGTGCCCACTTCGTCCTGAGAAACGACAGGGACGCGCCGGCTGTAATTCCCGTCCGCAATGCTTCCGGCGGCTTCCGAAAGCCGGGACAGCGGGCGAAGCGTCCGGGAGATCAGTCCGTAAACCGCCGCAAGCCCCAGAAGGCCAATGGACAGCGCCAGCAGCGCGAAGCGTCCGCTGAGCTGCCAGAGCTGGGCGTATATATAGGTGGCGTCCGCCGCCAAATACACGCTGCAATCCATCCCCCAGACATCCGTGACCCTGCCCAGAATCAGAAAATGCCTGCCGCCCGCGCAGGCTCTGGCTGATTGCGTACCGCCGTAATGGACATCCAGATAGCGTTCCGGGTCGATCCGGGCGGACGCGCTCAGGCGCTCCCCATTGACTGTGAGGGCGCTTCCCGGCACGCTGCAGGAACGGAAGCAGTAGGTCAGCAGCACTTTCCGGGTGAGAGGGTCAAGGCCGTCGGTGGGGCTGCGGTAGACAGCTGCCCCGAAATCATCCACCAGGTCGTTCAGGGTTTCCTCCGTGCTTTGGAGCAGGGCTTCATAGGACTGCTCCCGCACCTGCCAGAGCATGGCCGCCGTCAGGCTCACCGCCACGGCAAGCAGCAGCGCCGCGCAGAGCGCTGTCAGTTTTGTTTTCAGCTTCATCGTTCCTCCAACCGGTAACCGGCCTTTGAGATGGTGCGGATTTCCTCGGACAGGTTCAGCTTTTTCCGCAGGTTGGCAATGCGCACGTCCACGGTGCGGATGTCCCCGAAATAGTCCTGCCCCCAGATTTCGTTCAGGATGCGCTCCCGGGAAACCGTGCGGTTCTTATTCTTCATCAGCACCGCCAGCACGTCAAATTCCAGAGGCGGCAGAGGGATCTCCTCCCCGTTTCTGCTCAGGCGGCGGTTGCCGTTATCCAGAGTCAAATCCCGGAAATGGTAGACTTCCCTGAATTTTCCGCTGCGCCTGAGTACCTTTTCCATACGCACCATCAGGGCGAGCATATCGAAGGGCTTGGCGATGTAATCCTCCGCGCCTCCCCGCAGTCCCTGCACCTCATGCCGGGTATCGCTCATGGCGGTCAGGCAAATGACGGGGATTCCGTATTCCTGTAGTTTGGGCAGCAGCGTAAAGCCGTCCACCCCGGGCAGCATCATGTCCAGCAGTGCCAGATCGTAGTCATGGTCTGCTTCCAGCGCGTTCCATGCGGCAAGACCGTTGTCAAAGGCGGTCACGGTATAGTCCGCGCATTCCAGATTCAGCCGCAGCACCTGGGCGATGGCCGCGTCGTCCTCGATGATCAGAATATGGTTGCTCATGGGATTCCCCTCCATCCGGCGTTTTCGTCATTATAGCACAGTACCGTGTCCGTGTGTTTACCAAAATATTACTGTTTTTGCGATACTGCAAAAGCCGCCGTTTTTGCAAAACGGCGGCTTTCCAGGTGTTTTCGATTTATTACGTTCCGTTTCCGCGAAGCTCGATGATCTGGTCACGCAGTACGGCGGCGTACTCGTATTCCATCATCTTCGCCGCTTCCTTCATCTGCTTTTCCAGACGGGCGATCTCCCTTTCCTTCTCTGCCTTGGTCATCTTCACGCCGGTTCTGCCCTTGCGCTCGGCAGTTGGCGAAGAAATTTCGATCAGATCCCGCACGGACTTGATGATGGTCTTCGGGACGATTCCGTGGGCTTTGTTGTAGGCGTCCTGAATCTCCCGGCGGCGGGCGGTCTCGTCAATGGCCGCCCGCATGGCGGGGGTGACCGAGTCGGCGTACATGATGACTCTGCCCCCGGCGTTCCGGGCGGCGCGGCCGATGGTCTGAATGAGGCTGGTCTCGCTTCGCAGGAAGCCCTCCTTGTCCGCGTCCAGAATGGCCACCAGACTGACCTCCGGCAAATCGAGGCCTTCTCTCAGCAGGTTGATGCCCACCAGCACGTCGAATTTTCCCATCCGCATGTCCCGGATGATCTCCATCCGCTCCATGGCGCCGATGTCCGAGTGCATGTAGCGCACCTTGATGCCCGCCTTTTGCAGGTATACCGTCAAATCCTCCGCCATTTTCTTGGTCAGGGTCGTCACCAGAACCCGCTCGTTTCTGGCGGTGCGGGCGTTGATCTCCCCGATCAGATCGTCGATCTGCCCCTCGATGGGACGCACCTCCACCTCCGGGTCCAGCAGTCCGGTGGGACGGATGACCTGCTCCACCGTCTGGCCGGAGCGGGTGCGCTCATAGTCGCCGGGGGTGGCGGAGACGTAGATCACCTGATTGATCTTCCGGTCGAACTCCGTAAAGTTCAGGGGGCGGTTGTCGTAGGCCGAGGGCAGACGGAAGCCGTAATTCACCAGCGCGTCCTTCCGGCTCCGGTCTCCGGCATACATGGCGCGGCACTGGGGCAGGGTCACATGGCTCTCGTCGATGAACATCAGGTAGTCCTTGGGGAAATAATCCAGCAGCGTGGTGGGGGGCGTCCCCGGCGCCCGCCCCTGAATCACCCGGGAATAGTTCTCGATGCCGTTGCAGAAGCCGATCTCCGTCAGCATTTCCAGGTCATAGGCCGTCCGCTGGGCAATGCGCTGGGCTTCGATGAGCTTGTCGTGGGCGCGGAAGAAGGCCACCTGATCGTCGCACTCCCGCTGAATTTCCAGCATTGCCCGCTGTAATTTTTCCTTGGACGCTACATAATGGCTGGCGGGGTAGATGGCCACATGGTCAACATACCGCTCCGCAATGCCGGAAACGGCGTTGATCTCGCTGATTCTGTCCACCTCGTCCCCGAAAAATTCCACCCGGATGGCCCGGCCTGACCAGTAGGCGGGGTAGATTTCCAGGGTGTCCCCCCGGAGGCGGAACTTGTTCCGGGAAAAGTCCAGGTCGTTTCGCTCATAGCGGATTTCCGTCAGCTTTTTCAGCACGCTGTCCAATGGGTACTCCTGTCCCACCCGCAGGGAAATGACCATGCTCTTATAGTCGATGGGGTCGCCCAGACCGTACAGGCAGCTGACCGAGGAAACCACGATCACATCCCGCCGCTCAAACAGCGCCGAGGTCGCCGAGTGACGGAGGCGGTCAATTTCCTCATTTACGGAAGCGTCCTTTTCGATGTAGGTGTCCGTGTGGGCGATGTAGGCTTCCGGCTGGTAGTAATCGTAGTAGGAAATGAAGTATTCCACCGCGTTTTCCGGAAAAAACTCCCGGAATTCCGAGCAGAGCTGAGCGGCCAGCGTCTTATTGTGCGCCAGCACCAGGGTCGGGCGGTTCAGCTTTTCAATGACCGAGGCCATGGTGAAGGTCTTGCCGGAGCCGGTGACGCCCAGCAGCGTCTGCTCCCGCAGTCCCCAGTTCACGCCGTTGACCAGGGCGCTGATGGCCTCCGGCTGATCGCCGGAGGGCTTATAGTCCGATACCAGCTTGAATTTGTCCATAATAACTCCCTTCATCCAGCCGGTAGCCCGACTGCACCATGGAGACATAGTCCCCGTCCGCCACCACAATGTGGTCGGCCAGCTGAATTTCCACCGCGTTCAGGGCCATGGCCACCCGGCATGTGGTCTGCACGTCCTCGCTGGAGGGTACCGCAATGCCGCTGGGGTGGTTGTGCGCCAGAACCACGGTGGTGGCGTTGGCAGCCAAGGCCGTCTCCACGATCTTCCGCACGGAGATTCCCGCGGAGTTCACGCTCCCCTGCCCGACCTCCTTGCAGCCGAGCACCTTGCATTTGGCGTCTAAGCACAGCAGGAACACCGTTTCCACCTTCCGTCCGAAGAAGAACGGCACCAGATATTCTCCGCAGGCCTGCACCGTGGGCAGAATTTTCTCCCGCATGGTTCTGTCCACCTGATAGTACCGCGCCACGTCGTTCATAAGGCTGAGCAGCAGCGCCGACTGGTCGCCCACGCCCTTGACCTTCCGCAGTTCCTCCACCGGCGCTTCCAGCACCTGATACAGGCTGCCGAAATGGTCGAGCAGCGCATGGGCGATGGGGTTGGTGTCCTGCCGGGGAACGCTGAAAAACAGCAATAGCTCCAGCACCTGGATATCCGTGAAGCTCTCCAGCCCCTCCTCCAGGAAGCGCTGCTTCAGCCGCTGGCGGTGTCCGTCGTGAATCGACATAATTTTCACCTCGTAGTTCTTCCCCCTTGCTATTTTGTCCCGTTTCCGCTAGAATGAGAATTGAAAAGAACGTCGAATCTTGCCGGGAAAGTTTTCACCCATTCTGCGCATGATAAGACTGCTAGGAGGATCGTCATGGAAGAAAAGAAAGATACGCTGGGGATGCTGGATCTGGTGATTCGCCCCGGCTTCTGCGTAAGAAATAATCAGATCGTCAAGGTCAATCAGGCCGCCGAGAGCCTTTTTATCACCCCCGGCACCGATATCCGCCCGCTGCTTCTGACCGGCGCTGAGGAATACGCCGCGTTCACCGGCGGGTGCCTGTATCTGACGCTGAGCCTGTCCTCCCACAGCTGCGGCGCGTCGGTCACACGGGTGGAGGACACGGACGTTTTTCTGCTGGAACAGGAATCGGACAACGGCGAGCTTCGCTCCATGGCGCTGGCCGCCCGGGAGCTGCGGGAGCCGCTGACCAACGTCATGATCACCGCCGACAGTCTGTTTCCCCTCTGCGCCACGGAAGACAGTCCCCATGCGGCGGAGCAGGTCGCACGCCTGAACCGGGGGCTGTTCCAGATTCTCCGGATCATCGGCAACATGTCCGACGCCGAGCGCTGCGCCGCCGTCTCCCACCAGGAAACGGTGGACATTCCGGCGCTGTTCGCCGAATTTTTTGAGAAGGCGGAGACGCTCATTTCCCATACCGGCATCACCCTGACCTATGAAGGACCGAATCAGCCGATCTACGGTCTTGCCGACCGGGAGCAGCTGGAACGGGCGGTGCTGAACATTCTGTCCAACGCCATCAAATTCACCCCGAAGGGCGGAACCGTTGCGGCCAAGCTGACCCACAGCGGCCGGATGCTTCGCCTGAGCGTGACGGACAGCGGCTCCGGCATTGCCCAGAACGTCCGCAGCAGCGTCTTCTCCCGGTATCTGCGTCAGCCCGTCCTGGAGGACAGCCGGTACGGCATCGGCCTTGGCATGGTGCTCATCCGCACCGCCGCCGCCCACCACGGGGGAACCGTCCTCATCGACCAGCCGGACGGTGCGGGTACCAGAATCACCATGACCATGTCCATCCGTCAGAGCAAGCAGGCAACGCTCCGCTCCAACGTCCTGCGGGTGGACTACGCCGGAGAGCGGGATCACGGGCTGATCGAGCTTTCCGAGTGTCTTCCCACAGAATTATACGAATAATTTCTCCGTTGTTATCCGGGTTCAAGCCGAGATTAGCGTTCATGATTGCTCTTTCAATGGGAGAGATCATACTTTTTTCCCAAGGTTGAACTGCAATTGTTCTCGGATCTGGGGTTGAAATATTGGCTACTTGTGATAACGGGGTAGGACTACCATAATAGTCAACCAGCACGTCTTGTAAGATTTTCGGGTTGGCTCTTCCCGCTCTGATTTTACTAAGTTCTGATTCCAGGTGACTCAGAGCAGCTTCCATTCTCTCTTTTGCTTCGTCGAGATAAAATTGTACTTCCTCGTTCATATAATTTTTATTTGATTTAATATCCCATAATGAATCAAACAAAGGTATAAAAAAAACTTTATTTTTACTCTATCCTACGCCACGTTTCCTTGACTTGAACGTTTTTGTGGGTTCCATCTGCTAATTTTAGTTTTACTTCGCCTGTGAGGACAAGAATCCGGTTGTTTGCATCATATTGGTAATGAGCAGAGGATTCCACGATGTCTTTTATTTTCACAGAAGGGGCGTGTTCCGATAAAAATTGTCCGTGGGCAATCTTGTAGGTCCCGTTGACCCCGTTAGAACAACTGAACGTGAAGTCGTCGAAATATTCTTTTTGTAAGAGTTGTTTCGTTTCAACCCCATTTTCTCTTATTTTTTCCCATTTACCAACAAACGGGTTGGCAATAATAGCCCGAATGAGTTTTCCGGGATTGAAAATACAGTCTTCGACGTATCTTTTGAACTTCTTCTCTCCCAGATAATCCCGGATTTTGATTTCTCGTAGGGTCGTGTTTGCTCTGAAACGAGGGGTGATCCGTACATACTCCGAAGTGAAATCTTCTGTTGGTAGGCTATCTATAAGCCGGATTTGTTCGTCCCATTCTTCTTTATAGAATTGTAGTATTTTGTTTTTATCGCTGACGGGAAGGGACATGGTGGGCATGACGATGCTTAACATGATTTCCGAGGACTGTTGTTGTTCTCGGGCGGAAGTGATGATTCCTTTATAAACGGCCTTATCTGATCCGTAACGTTTTTTCAGATAGAGGCGATACATATCGAAAGAAGCTTGAGGAACCGTGTCAAGTCCGTTTTTTAATTTTTCTTCTTCAGCATTCAATACTTTCAAGTATCTGTCGAAAGTTCTTCTTTCGACGCTGGGAGAGGTGCTTTTTAGGGCAAAATAGACGGGAACTGTGTATGAAACACGCACGGGAGAGCCGTTTTGTTTTCCCGGTTCCCACTTCGGCATAGAGGCGATAACTGCTTTCGCCTCGTTGTCTAGTTCGGGAGAAACACCCCGAATAACCTTGACATTGCTGATGGCTCCATCCTTTTCAATAACGAATCTGACATACACTTTCCCTTCGAGTTTTTTCTCCTTGGCAGTTTCCGGGTAGCGTATATTGTTGTATATCCATGTATTTAGATTACCTGGGAATACAGGCATTTCTTGGACGAGGAAATGGATTTGGTTGTCTTCCGTGGAGTCTTGAACAGTTTGTTTATCTTGAATTTGGCTAATTGCCGTATGCGTATTAAAAATAAGAAAAACACTCACCAATCCGATTGGTAATTTGGCGAGGGATTTTAATTTAGCATAGAATGGTTTTAATGTCATGGTGTGTTTCTTAGTGTGATAAATAGTTCTTTTTATCACAGCTAAATATAGAAGGAATTTTTTGTTTTTGCAATGAAAATAAAGATTTAATGAAAGTTTAACGTGCATCGTTAAGAGTTGCTTTTGGGGTAAAAAGGAGGAAAACGACGGATTTTGTAATTGATAGAAGTGATGAAGATATTCATGATAGGACTAATTAGATTGAAAAAACAGTAGGGAAGATAATCTAACGTGGCAACTCCCAAAACTTTAGCTTGGGTGGCTCCACAAGTATTCCAAGGGATTAAAACGGACGTGACTGTGGCAGAATCTTCAAGGGCACGGCTTAGTACTTCCGGCTTTAATCCCCTGTTTTTATAGATATTTTGAGTCATTTTCCCCGGAACCACGATGGAAAGGTATTGATCACAGGAAGTAATGTTGAACAGGATACATGTCGAGATGGTTGTGGATACCAGCGAAGTATCGTTTTTGACAAATGAAAGTAAGACTTCGCTAATCCTTTTTAAAAAGCCGCCAGCTTCCATTACCCCGCTGAATATCATGGCCATGATGATAAGCCAAACCGTGTTTAGCATCCCTTCCATACCCCGGGTCGATAGTAATGCATCAATGTTGGGTGAGCCTGTTGAAAGTTCCATTTTCCCGAATATTGTTTGCACGACAAGCTGGTAGGTATTAGAGAAATGTTCTTCCTGTATGAGTTTATTTAGCAATTGGCCTTGAAAGATCAAGGCAAAGAGTATGCCGAGCCCGATGCCAGCGAGCATGGCAGGGACTGGTGGAACTTTCTTGATAATAATGAAAGCCAATAAAACGGGAACGAGGAATAGCCACGGGGAAACATGGAACGTGTTCCCGATCCCTGAAAGAATGGAATCGGTATCCGTGATATTTCCGGTGTTGTGGTACCAGAGTCCGATGATCCCGAATATAATTAAGGTAATTATGTACGTGGGTGTCGTGGTGTATAGTAGGTAACGAATATGTGTGAATATGTCTGTTCCTGCAATGGCGGAGGCTAAATTTGTGGTGTCCGAGAGGGGTGACATCTTGTCCCCGAAATAAGCACCGGAAATGACGGCTCCAGCAACGATGCTGGGATTCATGTTGAAGGCATTACCGATTCCGATAATAGCAACGCCCACGGTGGCAATGGTTGACCAGGAGCTACCCGTGGCAACGGAAACGATACTACATATAATAACGGAGGCGATCAGAAAGAAAGAGGGTGACATGAGTTTAATTCCATAATAAA
>ERZ857882.2368-NODE-2368-length-19627-cov-3.275393_pt1 | contig 19627 bp, 15 predicted proteins | sample MGYA00519697_ERZ857882 | MGnify/ENA primary metagenome ERZ857882 (study PRJEB31778, sample SAMEA3449373) | human gut metagenome | biome: human gut; feature: human-associated habitat; material: faeces | place: United Kingdom | collected 2010/2012 ...
CTCATTCATCCCGCTGAACTTTCTTTTCCTGTGTCTGGGAATCCTGCTGATAACACTGGCCGGACAGATGCATCTGGAGTTGCCTGCCATGAACGATGATATTCTGCCGATGTTCTGCACTTCCGGAATCTTGGGGCATTCTATTCTAATTTTCTTTACAATCGGTATCATTGCAGCCGCTTTTAGTAGTGCCGATTCAGCATTAACGGCTTTGACCACCTCTTTTTGCGTCGATATTCTGGGAGTGGAAAAGGAGGAAGCGAACAAGGCTAAACGCACCCGATTGATGGTTCATTTGCTTATCTCTGCTCTGTTTGCCATAATAATCCTTATCTTTAAGGCCGTAAACAGCCGCAGCGTGATTGATGCCATCTATATGATTGCTTCTTATACCTACGGTCCTTTGCTGGGATTATTTGTCTTTGGCTTGTTCACCAAAAAACAACCGCGTGACAAATATGTTCCTTATATATGTATTCTCTCGCCGCTAATCTGTTTCGCAACGGATTACCTGGTGAAACAACATACAGGCTATGCCTTCGGTTACGAAATGCTGATGCTCAACGGAGCCATCACATTCTTCGGGTTATGGGCGGCCTCAGTCAAACACAAAACAATAAAAGTTTAAGAATATGGAAATCAAAAGTGCAGAATTTGTTATCAGTAACACAGACGTAAAGAAATGCCCCGCAGGAAACTTTCCGGAGTATGCCTTTATCGGGCGAAGCAATGTTGGCAAATCCTCCCTTATCAATATGCTGACAGGCAAGAAAGGTCTGGCAATGACTTCACAGAAACCAGGGAAGACATTGCTTATCAATCATTTTATTATCAACAACAACTGGTTTTTGGTCGACCTTCCCGGATATGGCTTTGCCCAACGGGGAAAAGAAGGAAGACAGAATATCCAGCGGATTATCGAAGATTATATCCTGGAACGTGAGCAGCTAACTAATCTATTCGTCTTAATCGACTGCCGCCATGAAGCACAGAAAATCGACCTGGAGTTTATGGAGTGGTTGGGTGAGAACGGAGTTCCTTTCTCCATCATCTTCACTAAAATAGATAAGATTAGTAAAGGCCGTCTACAAGAAAATCTGAAAGCCTATCAGGAAAAATTACTTGAAACGTGGGAAGAGCTTCCCCCTATCCTACTTTCTTCATCCGAGAAAAAAGACGGGCGGGAAGAAATACTTGATTATATCGATACAATAAATAAAAGTTTAAAAGGGTAGCATTATCCGGGAGCGACATGGTGTCGGTTGCACGGAATCGCCACAATTATACCGGAGCGGATACAATCATCCGCTCTGCAAGGTTGCGCTTCACCAAGTATAGTTGCCGTGCAACCACAGCCTCCTGAATAATTTTTCTTTACTTATCTTATGCCGGTTCCAAAAAAATAAATACATTTGTAATTCATCAAAACCGAAAGGAGTAAAGATATGAAAGCAATGGAATTACAGGGTGAACGCCTGGAACTGTTCAACGAAATCATTAACCTTGACACGGAAAGTATCGAGAAAGTAAAGAAGTATATTAAACGTATCGCATCTAACCGATACAAAATATCCCGTACTACTCAAGTGGATGACATTGACATCATCACTGATGAAGAGATTGAAAATGCTATGCGTCCATTATCTTATGAGGAGAAGATAGAAAGCCTTAGGTTGTCGGAGGCCGATCCTGTTTATTATACACAGGAAGAGATGCGAAAAGCTGTTGCTTCATGGAGAAACCTTTAACTATTAAATGGAAACGTCCAGCAAGGAAGAATGCTAGAGTAACTTATGCCTGGTATAAAAAAGAAATGGGCATTAGAGCTGCCGACAAATTCATAAACAGTATTTTAGATACTGTAAACTTACTGGCATTAAATCCTAATATGGGACAACCGATTGAACTGAATACCGAAACATGTAAAAGAAATTATCGTTCCTTCGTAGAACATAAGAACCATAAAATCATTTACTATGTAGAAAAAAAGACAATCTGTATTGCCAACATTTGGTCTAACAGTCAGAATCCGGAAGATTTTAATGAACAACTAAGATAAAAGGAAGCAGTTTCGCTTCCTTTTTTATCTTATATAGCCTTACAACGCCTCTCTTATCTTCTCCACCATCTCCTTGTACTCCTGTTCCGACAGATAAACTTTCTGCGGATTCATTGTGAATGTTCCTCCGAAATCGGGACCATCTTCATATTTAGGGGCCAGATGAAAATGCAGATGCGACAGCTTATCGGAATAAGCACCGTAATTTATCTTTTGCGGATTGAATACTTTCTGCATGGCACGGGTTACTTTTACGACATCTGCCATAAATGCATTCCGTTCGTCATCGCTCAGCATATTCAAATCGTGCACATGCTCTTTATAGGCAACCAGGCAACGGCCATAATAAGTCTGTTCCTTGAAAAGAAAAAGCCGGGAGACTGATAAAGGAGCTATTTCGATCATCAAATCATCTAAAGTCTGATTGTTCGTGCAATACAAACAATCTTTGGGATCACTTAAATTCATGTTATATCAGATTTATTTATAATGGGCGCTAAAGTAAACATAAAGCCCGGTAAAAACAAGAAACTTTTACCGGGCCTTTCCGAATATTTTAAATCAGCATCTTAGTAACTGATCTTACAACCTATGAAATAACTGCGGGGAATACCCGGACCATAAATATAGCCGGCATCCCGTTTCTCATATTTATCAAAATCATCCTGATAAGAATTAAAGATATTCTGAACACCTGCATTTACCTGCAAAGTAACAGATTTATAAAGAGGAAAATCATACGCCACCTTTACATTCAGGTCGAAGAAGTCCTTCGTTTTCTCCTCCCTGTCTTCCGGGATATAACCGGCCAGGTGCTGAACCAGCATGCTACCGGTATAAGTACCGGTCAACGAAGCCGTCAACCGCTTCACCGGGGTAAATGAAGAAGTGAAATAACCATATACATCCGGCGAACGGAACATCTTTTTCTGAGGTGCCAGATTCTCATTCTCACTCCAACTCTCCGGTTCTTTGTAACGGCTGCGCTGGATAGTTGCGCCTGCCTGAATCTGCATCCATGAATAGACGGCTTTTGCCTCCAGGTTTATTCCCATCACACGAGCACCTTTCCCATTACGACGTTCCATCAACAAGTTATTATCATTGTCGCGCCCTATCTCTTCAAGGATGAAGACATTACGCAGGTCTGTGTAAAAACCTTCTACCAGGAAATTAGTCTGTACCGGACCGAAACGACGGTAAAAGTCGGCAGAGGCACTGATACTTTGCGAGTTCTCTTCTTTCAGGTCCGGAGATATCTGGATGATCGCCACATCGCCGCCGACTGCCGTAATATGCAAATCCTCGTCAAAAGCCTGAGGAGCACGGAAACCACTCGAATAAGACAGACGCAGATTTATATCGCTGGTCGGATTAAAACGCACATTGGCACGCGGACTGAATATCGCATGGTCTATCAAATTATGCTTGTCCATCCGTGCACCGATCAGGAAACTCCATTTCTCATTCTTCCATTCGTTTTGCAGGAAAACGCTACCGATATGTACAGTCTGCTCGATCGTGCGGTGATAGCCTAACATCTTATCCTGCAAATCGTCATAGTTATATTCGGCACCTCCCGTAAACTCGGCAGGCATGAAAAGACATTTATCCCATTCATAGGAATACTGCGCTCCTCCGACAAAGGTCATATCCGTTGTGCTGCCATAAGCATTCGGGTTCTTGTCTGCGCCATAATAACTGTTTCTTTTTGTATGCTGGGCAGAAGTATACACATTCAGACGATGCTTATAATCCTTTGAAAACAAATCGAATTTCAAGCCACCGCCATTGATGTTATGTTCGGTCTGCTCGGCAATATCGGCTTCGTGGGGAGGCAGGTCCAACAGGTTACCGCCACGACGGTATTCATTGATATTATGATATTCGAAAGTCAGCTTCGAATACATGCTTGTTTTCAGGTAAGAACGGAAACCGAGCGTGCGGGCATTCAGTTTGCCCAGTTCGGTATATCCGTCACCGTCATGGTCGTAAGCTCCGCGATAACGGTTCTGTCCGAACATATAAATACCGGCTTTATGGTCGTCCGTCACCAGCGAAGCATTTATCGTTGTGTTATTATCGGGACGGTCGCCGCCAATCATCGTCAGTGAGTGAGAAATCTGTGCCGAATTTCGCAACGGTTCTTTGGTAATGATATTAATCGTACCGGCAATAGCGGAAGAACCGAACAAGGCGGAACCTCCCCCACGCATAATCTCCACACGTTCGATCATATTGGCCGGAATCTGTTCCAAACCGTACACACCCGTCAGAGCACTGAATATCGGACGGCTGTCAACCAATATCTGCGTATAAGGGCCCTCAAGTCCGTTGATACGCACCTGCTGGAACCCACAGTTCTGGCAATTGTTTTCCACACGCACACCAGGCTGGAAGTTCAAACCGTCCGCTAAAGAAGTAGCATGTGTCGTCTCAAATGTTTTTGAATCGAGCACATTCACCAACGAAGGAGCCAGGCGGCGGGGTGTCTCATTACGGTTTGCCGATACGACAACCCCATCCAACGACACCAGGTCTTCCTCTGCCTCAAAATTGATTTCCAGCGTTTTTCCTTTCTTCAAGGTGATAGGTTTCTCTACTGTCTTAAAGCCCAGCGTTTTCATCACCAGGGTAAATTTGCCTTCCGGCAGGTTCTTCAGGTAATAATGACCGGTGGCATCGGTCGATGTACCGATTGTCGTTCCTTTCAGAAATACATTAATAAAAGAAAGATGCTCACCCGTTTTCTTGTCCAGTATATGTCCTACGATATTGGCATCCGACGGATTCAGGGCCGGAGCATCATCCGCCCATGCTGCTGTAAAGACACAACACAGGCATAGTATAAGCGTAATTATCTTATTCATTGCGATTTGTTCTGATAAATAGGTAATGTTATAATGTAAAACACGGCACTTTCTAACTCAAAGCCTCCGATGTTTTATACTTTTGACCTGGGTCGAATACATATTTCACCTGGGTCAACTACATGTTTCACCTAGGTCAAAAATGTATTCGACCAGGGTCAAAAGATTAGAAGGACGGTATGTTTATAGTAGAAACACCTATCCTTATCAATAAAAGTCTTACTATTCTTTATCAGAAAACAGGAGGGGCACGAAGGCTAAGCAGCCCTTTGTCTGGGAGTTTATAATCCGGATAGACCGGATATTCTACTATTTCAGCGACTTGCTGTGCATTAAAATTCAGATGTAACGCATGAACAGCCCCATCTTCCACACTAAGAGTCGTCAGTATATGGAATAGCTGTATTTCGGAAAGGGAAGCATGATGATGGCAGGGACCGCCGTTCATCTTTCCGAAAGGGTGAGAATGGACAATCGTCGTGCCATGTTCGATATGGACATGGATAAATAACGTGATACAGCTATAGTAGGCGATAAAAATCACCGGCAGCAGCCATTTCAGATATTTTCTCATCGTTTGTCTCACGCCCTTATTGTTTGGAAGGTGCAAAATTACAAAATATTTTTTATACATTTGCTTATATATTCAATCAAAGCAAACTTTAAAACGACACCATGACAAAAGAACAAATGCTCGAACAATGGACTAGAATCTATGAGCAAGGATACTACAAATGCGCCTTCACCCCGAAAGTATATGAATATCTGGACGAGAAAACCGACCAGATTCCCGAAACGGTGATGTCGGGCCCAAAGATATATGTTGATTATGACGCCTGGATTATACATGAATTAAACGGGGACAATGCGGAACTGGCACGCCGCATGCTGGTTATCCTCTCGAAAATACGTCGCGACGGACCTATCCATAAATGGGGGATGAAAGATGATCTGGAGATTTGCCTGCTCATCGGTTACGGCCATGATTTCAGAAACCTGATCAAAGAGTCGGTAACCCGTCACAAAACACAAGGTCCGGAGTTATATGAAACAGCACAGATATTACTGAAATATTGCCCGTCCGAATCGGAAGCATTTGCCGACCTGCTTCTTTCCGATAAACTAAAGGAACTGGAAGAACAGCGAAACAACACCCATGAATTATACCTGGCTTTATACCTGGCCATCCTGTTGCTGGAACAGGATGCGGATAAATATGCCCGCTATCTGCCGGTACTGGCTGCTTTGGCTTACAGATATTCCGGTCCGAGTTTCACTTTCATCCTGTATTTCTGCTATAAGTTCGCTCCCGAACTAAAAGAGCGTTTACTCCAACTGCTCAAAGAGACTATATCGGCACGGGCCTTGTTCTTCCATCTCAATCCGCATAAGATGCTGGCATTCCTGCAATCGATCGGGGCTCCTTTAGGCATTTATTATTATTTGATTCTGACGGAAGATAATGATGCCGACAAGGCATCCATGTTCCATACCTTATATAAAGAAGATAAAGAACTGTTCATGGAAGTCTACCGGATGCTGGCAAAGACAACTCCCATCCAACAGGCCGCCTACAGCCTTTACCTTTTGTCAATCCTGCTCGAACATGGAGAAGGCACGGAAGAACTGGCAGAAAGTACAGAGTTACAGGCTCGCTGCATGCTTAACCTGCTGGGAGAAAACTTAGGTAACACCGGTAATTTTATTTCAGCCCTAACCGACGATTCGACACCGCAGGTTGCCTGGGAGAATCGTTTGAAGAATTGCGGCAACTTCGGCTGGGGATACGGAAAAAATGCTCCGGCTTTATTGATCGGTGCCCTGGCTCTTCTATACTGTGAGTCGGAACTGGTCCGGCGGTTCATCAACGTGCTGCTGATTCAGGTCCGTACCAGTGCCGCAATAAATAATCCGGCATATCTTACATACATATTCCTTGAAACACGTAAGAAATGGCTGAACAGTTCTCCAAAGGAAAGCCTTCGGCTATTACTCGACACCACCAGCCGGTTCACCTATGCCGAAGCCTTCAAAGCCTATGCCTATAACCCGAACCGGATGCAGGACGTTCTGGATAAAGAAGATATTATCAGCCACCAGTCTCTGGCACTGGACTTGCTAAACAGCGGCGACCTCTCGATCGAAGAGACACAGAACTGGCTCGACATGATTTACGGAACCTGTAAAATAACGGACGTCCAACCGTTGCTCGGGTTATTATCCAACAAATCGAAGATACTCCGCAAGACAGCCGAAGAGTTGATTAATCTCCATGAAGAAGCAACCCGTCCGTTGCTGGAATCGGGATTATCCAAACTGAAAGGAGATGCCCTGGCAGCCGGTAAACGAATCATCAAACGCTGGGACAACGAACGGAAGTTCGGTGCAGACTTTACCTTTACCAAAGAAAGCGTCGTCGAATACTGCACCGACAACTTCGACAAGGACAATCAGAAATTCATTGCCTGGATACCCGAAGACATGTTCACCGACGTACGCTTTGCCGACATGACCGAAAAAGCGCCCGCCATCGTCACCCGTTATATCCTCTCCGAATATCTCTGTCTGGAAGAAGCCTACAAAATAAAGGCTTGCGATAAAATAACGGAGCAGTTGCATACTCCGGACTTCCAGCAAATGATGGAGAACATTTATCTGTTCTGGAAAGAGAACGGAGCCGAAGCCAAAAAGAAAATGATTATGGTCCCGTATTGCATCTACGGTTCCGACACACAGATACTCCGCCTCAAAACGCAGTTGAAAGACTGGGCCGAGGCTTCACGTGGTGCTATCGCCGCCTTTGTGGTCAACGCCATCGCCATGAACGGAGGAAGCGTTGCACTGGTCATGATAGACGGCATCTCTGTCAAGTTCCCCAATAATCAGGTCAAAAATGCCGCCAAGGCAGCCTTCTCTTTTGCAGCCAAAGCATTGGAAATACCGGAGGATGAACTCTCCGACAAGATTGTCCCCACCCTGGGCTTCAATAAGGAAGGAGAAAAGATTCTCAATTACGGTCCGCGAAACTTCACAATAACCTTGATGCCCGACTTCTCACTTTCTATCTTCGACAACGAAAAACAGAAAGCCATCAAGTCGATGCCTGCTCCCGGAGCCAATGACGACGCAGTGAAAGCGACGGCCGCCAAAAAGGAATTCTCCGAACTGAAAAAACAAATCAAGGCCACCGTACAGTCACAAACCAACCGTTTGGAAAAGGTACTGATGAACGGACGTCGCTGGACAGCCGGTTCCTGGAACACCCTCTTTGTAGAGAACCCGATTATGCACCGTTTTGCAACCGCCCTGATATGGGGGGTGTATGACGGAGACAAACTGACCGGAACGTTTCGTTATATGGAAGACGGCACATTCAATACAGTAGATGAAGAGGAATATACGCTGCCCGAAAAAGCTGCTATCACCCTCGTCCATCCCATCGAGCTGGAGGAAGAAGTTCTTGCAAGCTGGAAGGAGCAACTGGATGATTATGAAATTGTGCAGCCCATCCCGCAACTAACCGCTCCCATAATTGTTTTAGGAGAAAAGGAGACGGACGGAAATAAGATAACCCGTTACAACGGCCTGACCGTCAAGTCAGGAAAGATAAGCGGTATGGCAAAGAAACACAACATGGTTCGCGGAGAGGTATGGGATGCCGGCAGCTACACTTGTTATCATCTGGTAGACAAATACCTGAATATGGCCGCCCTGCTGAACTTCGAATATATGTACATGGGCCAGGAATATAATGACGACGTGACACTCGGAGATGTCATCCTCTACCGCCTGGGAGAAAACCAGACGACCGACGACGAACCGAAAAAAAACGCAATCCTCTCGCCCGAAAGTGTTCCGGCCCGCTTCCTGAGCAGTGTATTGGGTATTTTTGATGTATTGAAAGAAGAATAAAAGGATATGAAGAGAAAGCAACAACCGGATTTAGCAGCATTATTCGACAGCTATTGCGAAGCATATACAGCATCCGACTGGCAGGTTCTGAAAACATTTCAGGAGATGCCGCTCGACGACATAATCCGTAAGAACAAACAAGCAGCATACGATTATTTATATAGTGATGTCGCATTGAAAAAGAGACTGATCTGGTTGAATAAGCTGTTTTCCGATTGCGGCTTGAAAGACTATGAGCAGTTACTGGGATTACTGAAGGAAAACTCCAAACTAATCCGCAGAAACATCGAAAAGATTATCCTCGACAAGGAGAAGAGAACCCGAGGGCTACTGGAACAACTGTATCCGGAACTGGACGAGGATTCGCAGAACTGGACCCGGCAGTTATTCAAATACTGGGATAACGCACATGCCCCAGCCCGTAAAATCAAATTCAGAAACAAACAGGCTGTTATCGACTATTGCAGCAAACATATCGAGCTCTATTGCACGCAACAAATAGCCTGGTTACCGCAGAAGCCTTATACGAGAATCCATTGGGCAAACGAAACCGATGTAGACGAGTTTGTGCCGCGCCATGTGCTCCGTTATGTATTAAGCGAACATATGGCACTCACCCAAATCACCCGGCTGCATGCCTGTGATGCGATTGTCCCTTTCGTCGATGAAAAAGAATGGCAGGCGGCCCTGGAAGAACTGTTCCGGTATTGGTTGGCAGATAGTGCGGAGGCCAACAGGAGGATGCTTCTGCTTCCTTATTGTTTCTACGGGGCAGAATGGCAGATAGCCCAATTAGCACCCCTGATAAAGTCATGGTCGAAAGCCTCCCGCAAACAACTTGTCGGCCTCACGATGAAGTTGCTGGGATTGAAGGCTAGTCCTAACGCGCTTATCATACTCAACGACTGGATGGAGACTGCTCCCAACGGCATGTACAAACGTGCTGCCTGGGAAGCATTCCGGCAAGCCGCCATCCGGAAAGGCCTGTCGATAGAAGAACTCGCCGACCAAATCATCCCCGACTTCGGTTTTAACCGCCAGGGAGAAAAGAGGGTGGATTATGGCACACGTACTTTCCGGGTAACTTTGATGCCCGACTTCAGCATATCCGTACTTGATCTTGATAAGCAGAAAGTAAGCAAGTCACTTCCCGCCCCTTTAAAGAGCGATGATCGGGAGAAAGCTGAAAATGCCAGAGCCGAACAGGCCAGCCTGAAGAAACGGGTTAAGACGCAGACCAATATTCAGAAAAGACGTCTGGAACAGTCGCTCAAGAACGGACGGACCTGGCCCAAAGAGGCCTGGCTGGCAACCTTTATAGAGAATCCGGTCATGCGGTATATAGCAACCGGACTTATCTGGGGCGTTTATAAGGAAGGGAAACTCCAGGATTCTTTCCGTTACCTGGAAGACGGCACGTTCACAACTGCCGACGAAAAAGAATTCCTTCTCCCGGACAACGCAGTCATTTCCCTCGTGCATCCGATTGACTTGCCCGATGAAACGCTGGCTGGCTGGAAAGAGCAACTGGACGATTACGAGCTTATTCCTTTCATTCCCCAACTGAGCGCACCGGTCCATCGTCTGACCGAAACGGAAAAGCAGGGAGATACCCTTCTTCGTTATTCAGGGAAAAAAGTCTATCTCAGCAACATTTACGAGTTTGAAACGGCAGATATAACCACCCGGATAGAAAACAACACGCTTCATATCATAGACCGGTCTCTCAATGTGGTGGCACAGCTTTCATTTGTTTACGAAGAAAGTGATTGTTTCCTGAAAGAGTTATACTTCTCATCCGTGGAAGAAGGGGAAGATATAAACACCATACAGTTGCCCAAAGAGGAAAGGCTACCGTTATCGTCTATCCCCGAACGCTTTATCAGCACTCTGCTGGATATACTGAATCGTGCCTTTCCGCTGAATGAATAATCGAATAAAACAAATACAGCACTTACATATATTATATGGATAACAAAATTCAGAAACCATTGATGGAGATGCGCTATGCCGACGAGCTTGCCGCACTCCGCAAACAAGATACAGGAGCCAAGCCTGCAAACTGGCAACTCTCTCCCCGTGCAGTCCGTGCCTTTATCCTCGGTCAAAGCGAACCGATAGAACTGGACGGACGGCAGGTCACCATCACCCCGAAGTTCTTCGGCGATGACGCCCTGGTTGAACGTGCCATCATCACCCTGGCCGGTAACCGGGGATTAATGTTGGTTGGCGAACCGGGTACGGCAAAGACCATGTTAAGCGAACTCCTGTCGGCTGCAATCTGCGGCATCAGTACCAATACGGTACAAGGTACGGCGGGAACCAGCGAAGACAATATCAAATATTCCTGGAACTATGCCCTTTTGCTTGCCAAAGGACCGGTCAAGGAAGCCCTTGTCCCCTCTCCCGTCTATATCGGCATGAAGCGGGGAATCATCACACGCTTCGAAGAAATTACCCGCTGCCCGCTGGAAATACAGGACAGCCTGATCAGTATTATGAGCGACCGGGTATTGAATATACCCGAACTGGGAGAAGAAGGGTTGCTCTTCGCCTCATCCGGATTCAATGTGATAGCAACCGCCAATACCCGCGACAAAGGGATTAACGAAATGAGTAGTGCCCTGAAACGCCGTTTCAACTTCGAGACAGTCGAACCGATACGCAGCGTAGCATTAGAAAGCCGCATCATCACCGACCAATGCCAGGGAATGCTGGCTGCCAACGGCTTGGAAATGCCGGTGCAGGAAGAGGTTGTCGACATTCTGGCCTCCACCTTCAACGAACTACGCAACGGAACCTCCTTCGAGAAAGCCAAGATACAGAAGATGTCGGGCGTAATGAGTACAGCCGAGGCCGTATCCGTTTATTACCAGTCCGCCCTGGACGGATATTATTACGGAGACGGAAGCGTAAGCATGCGTTCCCTGGTACAAAACCTGTTGGGTGCCGTCATGAAAGAAAACAAAGACGATTTGCCCAAACTGAAAGATTACTTTAACGGCGTAGTCCGGCTGAAAGCCGAAAGACAAGGAGGAAAATGGAAGGAATATTACGACAACCGGACCTGGCTGAAATAGAGCAACTCTTCGCAACCAGTTTCAATATGGACGGACAGGTGGTGTACTTTCCGGTACGTCACCACTCCCCTGCCTGTGCGCTGCATCTGCAACGTACAATCGACAGCTTCCGTCCGGAACTGATCCTGATAGAAGGGCCTTCGGATTCGGCACAACTGTTGCCTTACATAGCCGACGAAGAATCGGTTCCGCCTTTTTGCATCTATTACAGTTACGATGACAAGGAGGGAAAAGTAAGTGAAGAAAAAGAGAAGTATCGCGCTTACTATCCATTCCTCTCTTATTCGCCGGAGCTGGTCGCTATCCGTGAAGGGGCACGTCGCAACATACCGACCCGTTTTATAGACCTGCCCTATGCACTTCGACTGATAAATAAAATAGAGGAAGAGCCGCAGACACAGTTCTATTATAATGAGAATAAGGAATACGAAGTAAATACCTATACGGCCATGATTGCCCGCAAAGCCGGATGCCGCAGCTTTTCGGAATTTTGGGAAAGCCGCTTCGAACTGGATGCCGGAAAAATGAAAACACACGACTTCGTGCGCAATGTTTTTCATCTCGGTTATTTCATGCGGCTGGCAACACCCGGCAACGAAATGTCCCTGAAAGAAGACCGGCAACGGGAAACTTATATGGCAGCAGAAATACGGGAAGTAATCCCCAACCATCAGAAAATACTGGTAGTGGCAGGTGCTTTCCATATCGCCGGCTTAATGGATGAGTTGCAATCAGACCGGAAACAATCGCTGAAATCAGGCAACCCGGAGCACGTCGCTTCTTATCTGATGCCTTACACATTTAAGGAAGCCGACAGTAAAAGCGGTTACGCCGCCGGTATGCCCTTCCCCGCTTTCTACCAGGAAGTCTGGGAAAAGATGGAAAAACAAAAGAAAGACCCGTTTGCTTCGACCGTTCTCGAATATATTATAAAGACGGCCCGTTATGCCCGTAAAACACAGATAATCTCCCTGCCCGATGAGATTAATGCCTTGAATATGGCACGTTCGCTGGCTATATTGAGAGGCAAACAGAGTGCCGGCGTATATGAATTGCTGGATGGTGTACGAAGTTGTTTTGTGAAAGGCGACCTGAATGCGACTTCGACTTTCGAAGTGGATTTCCTGTATCGTCTTCTCTCCGGGATGGGTGCCGGAAAGATTGCGGCCAACGATTGCATCCCGCCTGTGGTCCGTGAGTTTCGTTCCTTATGTTCGCTTCACCGGTTAAAAACATCGACTATCGAACGGCAGGAAGTAACGCTCGACATCATTAAGAATCCGGCCCATTACAGGAAAAGCCGTTTCCTTCACCAGATGGAGTTTTTGGAGACAGGTTTCGCCACCCTTCAGTCTGGTCCCGATTATGTGAACCAGAAGAACAAAAACCTGGTACGGGAACAATGGATATGCCGTTACGGCACAGGCGTTGAAACCCGTTTGATTGACCTGTCCGTCTACGGGGCAACACTCTCGCAGGTTTGCAACTCGCTCATCGAAAAGAATTTTAAAGACAGCATGACGGCAGAAGAACTGGGCAAACTGCTCATCTCCGTTCAGGTGATGGGGATAGAAGGCTTTTATTCCCGGTATGAAGACACTGTCCGGCTGGTAGTGGAAAGCGAAGGGAATTTTATCAGCCTCTGCAAACTTATCAACAGCCTGTTATACCTCACCAATATGCAGCAATTGATGGACGGAACTATCCAGCCGGTCATTGCCGGATTGGCACGAACCGCGTTCAATGGAGCAGTCGTACTGATTCCGTCACTGAAAAGCACAACGGAAGAAGAAGAACAGGAAATCTGTGAACAGATGCGCAACCTCTACAGTTTCACTATGGATACGAAAAACTGGTTCGATACCGCCGCTTTCCTGTCTGCCGTAGAGAAGATATTGAACGATAGTTTCAGCAACAGCCGCCTCTTCGGCCTCTGCCTTGCTATACATTATAAAGAAGGACAAACCGGACAGGCTGTTTTCTGCCGGCAGATAGCCGCCTACCTCGAAAGCAGCATCACGCATCCTGAGCAGGCGGCCTCCTTTATCTGCGGCCTGTTTCTGATTGCCCGCGATGTGTTATTTACCGACCCGCATATCCTGGAAGCGATAGACCGGGTTATCGCCAATGCCGACCAGGAGACTTTCCTGACTATTCTGCCCAACCTGCGTTATGCCTTCACCGGCTTTCTCCCGGCAGAAGTCAGCCGCCTGGGACAACAGGTTGCGGAATATCATCAGATAGCGGAAACCCGCTTAACAGGAAGTATCACTGTTTCACAACAGGAAATCACCGAAGCTATGCGCCTGGATAAACTGGCGGCAGAAGCACTAAAAACATGGAGAATCATCGAATGGACAAGCACGAAATAGTCAACCGCTGGCGGCTTATATTGGGAGACTTTGCCGAAAACAGCCTGCCCCTCGACCCGGAGAACGCAGAACTGGACGGTACGCTTTATTTCCTATACAACCGCGAATATACCGATGAACAGGGAATACGGAACGACTTCCCCAACCGGGGAGGCCGTGGCGGCTCCATGCTGACCGTCCCCGGATGGCTGAAAAAAGTAAAGAAGCTGTTCCCCAGAAAGACCGTCGAAATCATGCAGAAACAGGCTTTGGATAAATATAACCTTACCCAACTGCTGACCGACGAATCTGTCCTGAGCCAACTCGAACCGAATATCGGACTGCTGAAAAATATCCTGACGTTCCGCAACATGATGCCGGAACATGTCAGAAAGCTGGCTTATTCAATCGTGGAACAGGTCATAAAAGAGATTCAAAAGAAGCTGGAAATAAATGTACGCAAAGCCTTCTACGGAAAGAAACTTCCGCATACCAATTCCAGCTACAAAATATTCCGGAACTTCGATTTCAAGCAGACCATCGAAAAGAATCTGAAAAACTACAGCCGCGAACACGGAACAATTATCCCCGACCGCCTGTATTTCAACCAGAACATACGTCGTTACAATCCCTGGCATATCGTCATCCTGGTAGATGAGAGCGGCAGCATGCTCGATTCGGTAATCTATACGGCTGTCATGGCCTCCATCTTTGCCAAAATGCCGTTTCTTTCGGTCAAGCTGGCGATATTCGACACATCGGTCGTCAATTTGAGCGAACATCTCGACGATCCGGTCGGTATCCTGATGAAAGTACAGCTGGGTGGCGGAACGGATATACATAAAGCGCTGGAATATGGAAAGAAACTAATCTCCGCGCCACAAAAAACAATAATAGTACTGGTAAGCGACCTTTACGACGGGAACAACTATAGTTATATGTTCCGCTCCTGCCGCGACATCATCGAAGCAGGAAGTAAGTTGTTCGTATTGCCGGCACTCGACTACTCCGGTGCTCCCTGTTATGATGTCCGTGCCGCACGGACCATTGCCGGCATGGGTGCCGATGTAGCCGCAATAACCCCTGAAGAGTTAGCAGAATGGATAGGAAAGATTATATCATAAATGGAGACGGATGCCACGCTTCCGCCGGACAGTTCGTCCCTTTTGCCAACGAAGCCTTCCTGGTTACGCTGGCAAACAAAGGTCTATATAAACGTGCCCTGAAAGACCTGGAAACGACCGGACAAATCGCCCTGACGGCTACAGGCAGCCATCTACAGGTCCAACTGGACGACATCACCGTCTGCCTCGCCTCCAATGTATCCCAAAGCACATGCAGCTGTCCTTCCAAAACTGTCTGCAAGCATATCCTGATGGGAATACTTGCCGCAGCCGGTTATGCTGCAACCGCAGAAGACGATAAAGACGCCGTGCCGGAAACGTCTTCGGAGCTGCCATCTTCCGCCCCCTGGGAGAAATTGATAAATGCAGACCTTACGCAACTTCGCAAACAGGCCGGCAAGAAATTGTTCGAAGACACCCTCCGTCTTATCCAGGATGGCTGGACGGCCGACTTCACGGAAGGCGATATGCTGGAAGCCACTATCAACACCGAAAACATCACGGTCTATTTTCCAAAAGAAGACAGCCTGAACCGTTCCGTCTGCAAATGCGGAGAAAACGGATTGTGCAAACATAAACTGATAGCCATCCTGTCATACCTGAGCCGGCAGGGAATACTATCGTCCGACTCCGCCGGCAACCAGCCGGAACTCTCCCTACTGACGGAGGATACGGTAAAAGTCTTACAGGGAGCTTCCCGCTTCATCCTCGGCATATTGGAAAAAGGCCTGATCAGTTGCGGGGAAAACGAGGCGGAAACAGCCATCCAGTATTCCATCCGCCTGGAAACCTGCGGAATCGGAAATCTGGCCCGCTTATTCCGTTCGCTCTCCTCCGATATCGAAAATATGCTTGCCAAACATGTGGGTTTTCAGCCTCTGACAACTTTTGCCACGCTCTCCCGGTTGTATAACACGCTTACCTTACTCTTACGGAATACACAAAACAACGAGATGCTCGGCAAACTGATTGAAGGGACACGCTCGGATTATTACACCACCCCTATCGGCCATTTCACCGGACTGGGCGCTTATCCCTGGCAAACCCGTTCGGGTTATTTCGGAATTACAGCTTATTTCTTCTATCAGGAGAAAGAGAGTATCTGCACGCTGACATCGAGCATGGCTGATTATTATGAACATACCCAGTCACTCGTTACACCGGAAAACCTGAGGAAACAACTCGAGATGCAAAGCTTTTGGGGGAACAGCGCATCACTGGCCCGGTTATCGATATCCACCCTTACATTGCGCAACTTCAAGCTGAACAGGCAAAACCGCCTCTCATCGTCCTCACAAACACAATGTGAGATAGCAGATAAAGTAACAATCGGTCATCTGAATACATTACTTACGGTTCCGGAGTTATCCGATTTATCCACACGTCCGGACCAACACTACGATTATTTCCGGAAAAAACAACCCGAACAACTGGCTTTAGTCCCTTTCACTCATCTTTCAGAGATACGGTTCAGCTCCTCCGAACAGAAACTCTATTTCACCATGACTGACGGTCAGACAGAAACGGAAGGTTCTCTGGCATACAGCGAACTGAACCGTAATGCTATCCGCAAACTAGAACAACTGGGACAACCCTATACAGAAAAGAAACAGCGTTACATGGTCTGCCAGAAACGACCGGACACACTGATTCCAATCAGTATTATCACCGCTTCAGAGATTGATAACTTCTACTTCTAACTTTTTTAAAAGCGAACACAATGATCATAAAGAATCTCCTTGCCGAACTGGAACTCCAGCTTTCCGACATCGCCTTCTCCGGCTTGCGCAACATACAACCGGTCACCCTCCAAAAGCTGGAAGACCTCAAACACTGGATGAATGAATTAAATATGTCTGAAGCCATCCATTTAACAGACCGTTTTATCGATTCAGTCTATGCCTGGCAAGCCGGACAAACAACCCTGGAAACCGTCACCGCCAATCTATGCGCACTGGAGTTTTATGAAAAGAATATAGTAAATAATTAACTTCACTTCAGATATCTATTTAGAGATGTTTTATTTAAAATAGTCCTACTTATTATAAGCATTTCATTCTATGTGCAGGATACTTTGTTTCTTTTTCAGATAATTTCAAAATGGATATAAAATCTACTGATCAGAATTTATAGTAAAGAATTAGAAATATTTAAGCTATCTGTTTATAGTGCCAGGAGTAACTAATTCCCCTCTTGAGAGGGGAGCCAAGTACAATCGGTCAATAATCGGATAGATCAAACCTGTCAAAAATAGAATATAATACTTTCATTGAGATTTTTTCCCCTTATTCTATTCTTAATAAAGAAAATAACATATATGGATTATATTTCATAAGATATATGACATAATACCTATGACTAAAAAAAAGGATCGTTTTTTCTAGTCACAAATTTACAAACTATTTTTACAAATCAAAACAATTATCTTATTTATTTCATTTTTGTAATTTTCTATTCCTTAATTGGATATCAAAAATAGTCAAAAATATAATTTACATTTATTATGATATTATTAAGTTCAGTGAATGACTAGAAAAAACGATCCTTTTTTCTAGTCATTCACTGGAAATTCCGATTGCCAAACAAATACACAGACAATGATGAATAAATTTATTAATACAATAAGGAACATATCTGCTCAAAGCAATATTCTATCTACTATAGTTGTCTGTATAAAGGATACAGGAAATCCATTATCGTCCCAGGTTGATTTAGGATATCCCATGTATTTCAAATCAATAGCCTTAGTAAAAAGCCTATTTCAAGCCTCCAATTTAACATTTACACAAGTAAATTTAACATTTCCAGCATATTTAAGAACAACAACTCTGGTAAAAAATCAATTTCAGACCTCTAATCAAGCATTTACCGTAATGAACGGACCATTTCAGGCCTCCAATACATTGTTTACCGTAGTGGATAAAGTATTTATGCTCGATTCTAATTAAAATATAGTATAAACCTTTTAATTCTAAAACATTATGGCTAAGATTCAATCTGCACCAAAAACAAAAATGACAGTCAGCGAATATTATTATTTCTGTCTGTTTATCGTAAATTATCTATCAGCATCTAATTATTCAGTACTGAAGTTCAAATCTGCATTTGACTATTTCAAAGAGAAGTTCGGCGGATATAGTGACAGTATCAATAAAATAAGTAAAATGGATTACAATAAGAAGTCTGCCGATATGAAAAAGAAATTGAACTCATCGCGGACAGGTATTTTCAATGTAATCGCTGGTTTATCGGCTAGCGCTATTACCGATATTAAAGAAGCGGCCACCATTTTACTGAATTTGGTTGATAAAAAGTATCGTAACATGAGCAAGTTAAAATATAAAGACCTGCAATTGATGACTCTTTCCTTGCTTAATGATCTTGAATCAGATGAATACAAAACGTTTGTCGAAAAATTGGAATTGGGAGCTAGTGTAACAGCACTTCACTCATTATATAATGAATGTATCGAACTGGAATCAAAACTAATCAGTGCCGATGGAGAAAACAAACGTATGCGTAAAACTATTATTACCCGTCGTGAGTTGAATATTGCCTATGATAGATTGGTTGACCAACTCAACGCACTTGCTCAAATAGAAGGTGATACTGAATACCTTACACTTTTTACCTGGTGGAATGCCCTGATCGATGATTACCGTGTCAAGATATCTGCCCGCTCTGGTTCCGGCACAGGTGGTAAGACACAAACAGATGAATCCTCACAGCCTGATCCAAATACCGGAGCAGATAATAATCCCGGTGGTGGCGGAGATCGTCCGGAAATAGAATAAGTTATAAAAATCAAGTATATTTGTCTCCTTTTTTAGAAAAGACTATATAGTCTATTGGAAAAGGAGACATTACTTTAATATTATATAAAATGAAAGCATTAGTATTAGCATTATTTTTTTTGATAACGATGATTCCTTTACATGGGCAAACGGAGAATGCAGAGGGGATAGATCATGGAGTCATTGATTTAAGGACTCAAACAGAGGATTATACGATTTCAGAAGGAGGGAAATATCAGTTTACAACAAATGGTGAATTGTGGGAATATAGTATTATTGCAAAAACAGAAGACAAATTGACTATTGTACTGGAGAATGTGAATATTAAAAGTTATGCATCCTTAAACTTTAATCAAGCAAAAGATGTAACTATCATTATTAAAGGAGATAATATATTGGATAGCAGAAATCAAGATGGATATTTTGCTACTATTTTT
>ERZ857882.2371-NODE-2371-length-19618-cov-2.884374_pt1 | contig 19618 bp, 19 predicted proteins | sample MGYA00519697_ERZ857882 | MGnify/ENA primary metagenome ERZ857882 (study PRJEB31778, sample SAMEA3449373) | human gut metagenome | biome: human gut; feature: human-associated habitat; material: faeces | place: United Kingdom | collected 2010/2012 ...
CTTTTAAAAATAGTGTGCATAATGTGCGACCAACTATTAGTAACCCGTGCGACCAATCCATACGTAACATTCATGTGTTATAACTATTTGATTTGATGAATGTTATATATTAGTTGTCCGTAAGGCTGCTCGTTCCATTGAAATGGTAATAAGTATCGTGGTCAGATTGCGTAGCTGGGAAAGTCTGTATTTCTGATAGCATCTGATGAAAATTCTGTATCCGAACAATAAGAATATCGGTTGTTTGTTGTTTTGTATGACAGGATACAAGGAAAGAACGGTATTTTCTTGAAATCCACCTCCCTACTCTTACTAAACGTTTGTAACGCATAAACCACCCCATATCTAGCCGTAAGACCTTCAAATACAGAGATTGGCATACTCCCTGCCGTATGCACCCACAAACCGTTATTCGGTTTTACACGGGCGATAACATCTTGGAGCACGGCATCTTTCAAAGAGAAAACATACAAGTCGGCATCTTCCACAATATCTTCCGGGACAACAGTCCACCCACATCCCAATTCATCGGCTAAAATCTTAGCATGCTCACTTGTGTGACTATACACTTGCCCGATACTCATTCCGGACTTACGCATTTCCAACGAAAGCCGGGTAGCTAAGTTTCCAGCACCAACAAATACGACTCTCATTCTTCCGCCTCTTTATTTTCTTCCGGAAGAGAGAACTTTCCTATATGTATCTTCTCCCATTGTAAATGGGATTCATCAAAAGGCTTACGAACCTGATCCTTATAACCGATACCAATGATAGACAAGACATCCAATTGATAAGGGATATCCAGCAACGAACGAACATAATTATTCGAATCCGCCTCGTCCTCTGTTACCCGGTTCCGGATCTGACACCAGCAACTGCCCAATCCCAAATCCTCCGCCTGCAATTGCATATAAATAGAAGCGACCGAAGCGTCCTCGATCCAAACATCGCTTTCCATCACATTCGCCAAGACAACCACGGCCAAGGCACAACCCTCCAGAAAAGCAGAACCATTTTTCTTACACCCGGCAAGTTTCTTCAACATTTCCTTATCTTCCACGACCACGAACTGCCAAGGATTACTACGTTTTGAGGCCGGAGCCATCAACGCCGCTTTCAAGATCAGTTCTACCTGCTCGGGTGAAAGTAGTTGTTCGGTAAACTTACGTGTACTTCTTCTATTTTGTATAAGTGTTGCAAAACTCTCCATTTTTTTCGTTCTTTGTACTCTTTTAATATTAAGATTCGCAAATATAAATATAATTTTTTGCACCCATATATACGTATCGTTCTTTTTTCTCGTTAGTATTTTTATAATTGAACAATAGATTATGAAGATTCGTGCGATAGCCGCGCTGCTATTTATACTTATTTCCGTGAGTGCCTTTGGCGAAGGCCGCATAAAAATCACTGGTTATGTCCGTGACGCCGACGGTAACCCTCTGGAATTAGTGAATGTCCGGGTTAAGAACACGTTGATCGGCTCCATGACCAACGAGAAGGGATATTATTCCTTTTCCATATCGCCGGGGGATTCTATCTCCATTATTTACTCTTGTCTGGGATATAATAAGGCTGAACGTATCATTCCCTCGGCACAAGCCGATATGCGCCTGAACGTACAGATGAACTATACCTCATTTGATTTAGGGGAAGTATCTGTTACTGCCATCCGCAAGCAGACCACGACCATGGAGTCCCTAAATGCGGACAAAATCAAGTTATTGCCCGATCCCTCCGGAGGTAGTATAGAGAGCTTGGTCGTTACGTTTGCCGGAGTATCGTCCAATAACGAGTTAAGTTCCCAGTATTCCGTACGTGGAGGTAGTTATGATGAAAATATCGTTTATGTGAATGGGATCGAGGTATTCCGTCCACTTCTGATTCGCTCGGGACAACAAGAGGGCCTTAGCTTTATCAATCCGGACCTAACGGAGGCGGTCAATTTCGCCGCCGGTGGCTTCGAGGCCCGTTACGGAGACAAGATGAGTTCCGTGCTGGATATTACCTATAAAAAGCCTAAGATATTCGAAGGCTCGGCTTCCGCGAGCTTGTTGGGCGCGAATGCTTATGTAGGCAGTTCTATCGGTAAATTTACCCAAGTAACGGGTTTCCGCTTTAAAAGCGGTCGGTCTATTTTGGGTACCATGGATACAGACGCTGAATACGACCCTAAATTTATCGATCTGCAAACTTACATCACGTACCAATTGGCCCCTAAATGGGAAATCAATTTCTTGGGAAACCTCGCTAACAATAATTATAAATTCACCCCTTATAGCCGGGAAACCTCTTTCGGTACAGCCGAGCATCCCAAGAACTTCAAAGTCTATTTCGACGGAAGGGAAAGAGACCGTTTCCAAACCTTATTCGGTGCGCTTACATTGAAACACAACCCCAATGAGAACACAGAGTTGGGACTTCAAGCCTCCGCTTTCAAAAGCAAGGAAGAAGAGGGATACGATATCGCCGGAGAATATTGGCTGAGCGAGAACGGAGCGGAAAATCCGAATGACGACGCGTCAGCCGCCATGTCCGTAGGCCGTTATCACGAGCACGCACGAAACCGTTTGAACTCCACCGTCATGAATGTCGGGCACTATGGGATGGCCCGCCTTTTAAACAATACGTTGAAATGGGGAGCCACGGTACAAATGGAGAAAATCAATGATAAGATCAGTGAATGGGAAAAAAGGGATTCCTCAGGTTATTCTTTGCCCCAAACCGGTAATAACGTAAGTGTATATTCGAACCTCTTTTCTGATAATCAGATAGAAAGCACACGCTTTTCCGCTTATGCGCAAGACGCATTCAAATTCAGGACCAAGCAAGGTCTGTTCACGTTAGTCGCAGGGGTTAGAGGTAGTTATTGGACTTATAATAAGGAGTTCCTTTTCAGTCCCCGTGCCTCATTGGGCTTTATCCCGAACTTCGACCAAGACTTGACGCTCCGTTTCGCCACCGGACTGTATTATCAATCGCCCTTCTACAAGGAATTACGTAGAGTAGACAAAGATAAGAACGGCAATAATATCACGGTATTGAACAAAGATCTAAAGTCACAACGCTCCATCCATTTCATATTGGGAGGAGATTATACGTTCCGTGCCGTAGACCGGAATTTCAAGGTGACCGCCGAGATGTACTATAAAAAGCTGGACAATCTGAATCCCTACACCGTAGATAACGTCAAGATCCGCTATTACGGTGAGAACTGCGCCAAAGGTTACGCCATGGGACTCGATGTCAAATTCTTCGGAGAATTCGTACCGGGTACCGACTCATGGATCAGCTTCTCCTTGATGAAAGCCCAGCAAACCATCCGGGAAACAACGACCGTTCCTATGGCCAATAGCCAAGGCTACAACATCTCACTCTTCTTCCAAGATTATTTCCCGGGCTATAAACGAGTCAAGCTAAATCTGAAAGGAGTTCTATCCGGAGGACTTCCCCAGACAATCCCGGGCAAAGGATACGAAGCCGGCTATTTCCGTACGCCCGCCTACAAACGTGTAGATATCGGCCTCTCCTATCAATTGGCAGGAGGCACGGACGCTATCATGGACAGGGGCTTCTTCCGCCATTTGAAAAACATTTGGCTAGGTCTGGATGTATTTAACATATTAGACATCAAAAACGTTAGTTCCTACTATTGGATAACAGATGTATATAATGTCCAATACGCAGTTCCAAACTATCTGACCGGACGTCAATTGAACGTTCGTCTGATTGTCGATTTTTAATAAAATGTATCTTTAAACACATTTACTGGGAGATAAAAACAAAAAATTATTTCCTCATTCATAAAAAGTAGTGTACATTTGCACACAATAGAAACAAACATTTACTAAATCTTTAAATTATTATTGACATGGAACTTACACATATCGAACATTTAGGTATCGCAGTGAAGAGTATCGAGGCTTGTTTACCCTATTATGAAGGCGTTCTTGGATTAAAATGCTACAATATCGAAGTAGTAGCAGACCAAAAAGTAAAAACCGCATTTTTCAAGGTAGGACAGACTAAGATTGAATTACTAGAGCCGACCAGCGAAGATAGCACGATCGCAAAATTTATCGAGAAAAAAGGTGAAGGTATCCACCATATCGCATTCGCGGTACCTGATGTACAGGCAGCTTTGAACGAGGCTGAGGAAAAAGGCGTTAAATTAATCGATAAAGCTCCCCGTGGTGGCGCAGAAGGCTTGAACATCGCTTTCCTTCACCCGAAATCAACTTGCAGCGTATTGACAGAGCTTTGTATGCCGGGCAACAAATAATTAATCCGTTCATTTCTAACAACAAATCAAAATACAATGAGTAACCAGCTTGAAAAAGTAAAAGAGCTCATCGCACTTCGTGAGCAAGCTCGCTTAGGTGGAGGAGAGAAAAGAATCGAATCACAGCACAAAAAAGGCAAATATACCGCTCGTGAGCGTATCGCCATGTTGCTTGACGAAGGTAGTTTCGAGGAATTCGACATGTTTGTTCAACACCGTTGTACAAACTTCGGTATCGAGAAAACTAAATATTTAGGCGATGGTATCGTAACAGGTTATGGTACGATCGACGGACGTTTGGTATATATCTTCGCTCAAGATTTCACCGTATTCGGTGGAGCCTTGTCTGAGGCTTTGGCTATGAAGATCTGTAAAGTAATGGATCAAGCCATGAAGATGGGCGCTCCCGTTATCGGTTTGAACGACTCCGGTGGAGCTCGTATCCAAGAAGGAGTAAATGCCTTGGCAGGATACGCTGAGATTTTCCAACGTAACATCTTGGCTTCCGGTGTTGTTCCTCAGATTTCCGGTATCTTCGGCCCTTGCGCCGGTGGAGCCGTTTATTCTCCGGCTTTGACAGACTTCAACATCATGACACGTGGTACCAGCTATATGTTCTTGACTGGTCCGAAAGTCGTAAAAACCGTAACAGGTGAGGATGTAACCCAAGAGCAGTTGGGTGGAGCCAGCGTACACACTACCAAATCGGGTGTAGCCCATTTCGCTGTCGATACAGAAGAAGATGGTTTGCAATTGATTCGTAAATTGCTCAGTTTCTTACCTCAGAACAACTTAGAGGAAACGCCGTTAGTTGAGTGCAAAGACCCGATCGATCGTCTGGATGATGTATTGAACGATATCATTCCCGATAACGCCAACCAATCTTACGATATGTATGAGGTTATCGGTACGATCGTCGATAACAACGAGTTCCTAGAGGTCCATGCGGACTACGCTAAGAATATCATCGTAGGTTTCGCTCGTTTCAACGGACAATCCGTCGGTATCGTAGCTAACCAGCCGAAGGTTATGGCAGGATGCTTGGATAGCAACGCATCTCGTAAAGCAGGTCGCTTCGTTCGTTTCTGCGACGCTTTCAATATTCCTTTGGTAACATTGGTTGACGTTCCGGGATTCCTTCCGGGCACAGGTCAGGAATACAACGGTGTAATCCTTCACGGCGCTAAATTGCTTTACGCTTATGGTGAGGCTACCGTTCCTAAGATTACCGTTACATTGCGTAAGTCTTACGGTGGAGCTTATTGCGTGATGAGTTCTAAACATTTACGTGGTGATATGAATTACGCATGGCCGACAGCCGAGATCGCCGTTATGGGCCCGAGCGGTGCCGTAGAGGTTATCTTCGCCAAGGAAGTAGCAGCCGCTGAAGATCCGAAAGCATGCGCAGCAGAGAAAGAAGCTGAATATAAGAAAGCATTCGCTAATCCTTATAACGCAGCTCAATACGGTTATATCGACGATGTTATCGAACCGCGTAACACTCGTTTCCGTATTATTCGTGCTTTGCAGCAATTGCAGACTAAGAAGTTAAGCAATCCTGCTAAGAAACATGATAACCTGCCTCTATAATCCGTAAAACAGGAGATGAATATGATAAATAAGAAAATAGGGGTATTGCTACTGTTCGCTTTGCTCATTTCATTCGGGGCAAAGGCACAGCGCGCAACCTCCATGCGTATTAATGAAGTATTGGTTATCAACGAGGATAACTTCGTTGACGACTATGGCAAACGTCATGGCTGGATTGAGTTGTTCAACACTTCGGCCGGAACGGTAAATATCGCGGGATGTTATTTGACAGACGACAAAAACAATCCGATGAAATATCCGATCCCGAAGGGAGACGTATTGACTCAGATCCAACCCCGCCAGCACACACTATTTTGGGCTGACGGACAGCCGGGCAGAGGTACATTCCACGTTAACTTCGTATTAGATCCCTCTAAGGAGAATTATATAGCTCTGTATGATGCAGATGGTAAAACATTGATCGACGAAGTTACGATCCCTGCCGGACAAATGGCTGATATCAGTTACGGTAGAGTGATCGATGGTAAAGATGAATGGGCACAGCTGAAGAAAGTTACTCCCAGTACGAATAACCTAACATTGGATTCTAATGAGAAAATCGATAATTTCAAACAGAATGACTCTTTAGGTATCGGTATGACCATTACCGCTATGGCTGTAGTGTTCTTGGGATTATTTTTGTTATACATCATCTTTAAGCAGATCGGTAGATTGTCTATATCCGCGAGCAAACGTAACGCTCAAAAAGCTGCGGGAACAACAAGTGTATCGGTTGACGCCGGACAAGAGTCTGGTGAGATCTTTGCCGCTATCGCTACCGCTTTGTACGAGATGAGTGATGACAATCATGACATCGAGCACACGGTTCTTACGATCCACAAGGTACAAAGGACTTATTCTCCTTGGAGTTCAAAACTCTACGGTTTGCGTCAAACCCCACATAAGTAATTATCTAAAAACGAACAAAGAATGAAAAGTTTTAAATATACCATTAACGGTAACGTATATAAAGTACACATCAATTCTGTAGTGGATGACATCGCAGATGTTGAAGTAAATGGTACACCTTATCAAGTAAAATTAGAGAAACCGGCGAAGAAACAAATGGTTACATTGAAACGTCCGGCTCAAGCACCGACAACAGCAAGTGGCGACCCTGTAGTTACTCGTCCGGCAGCCTCTACTACACAAGGTGCTGTTAAGACTCCGCTGCCAGGTGTTATCTTGCAGGTTAAGTGCAACGTAGGTGATACCGTGAAGAGAGGTCAAACATTGATTATCCTTGAGGCTATGAAGATGGAGAACAACATCAACGCAGACCGTGACGGTAAGATTATAGAAATTAAAGTACACAAGGGAGACTCTGTGCTAGAAGGTGCTGATCTCGTAGTAATCGGATAAGACTATGCAAGAGAGCTTTTTAACATTCTTAGGTGAGAACTTACAACTGTTCCTTACCTATACAGGTGTATACAACGCTACTCCGGGACATCTCATCATGATTCTGGTAGGTCTGTTGTTTATATTCCTGGCGATTAAATATGAGTTTGAACCGATGCTTTTGATCCCTATCGGATTTGGTATCTTGATCGGTAATATCCCTTTCAAGGACGCAGGTCTTCAGGTAGGTATTTATGAGCAAGGGTCTGTACTGAACATCCTCTATCAGGGTGTGACTTCTGGATGGTATCCGCCATTGATCTTCCTCGGTATCGGGGCCATGACCGATTTCTCCGCATTGATCTCCAATCCTAAACTGATGTTGATCGGTGCAGCGGCTCAGTTCGGTATCTTTGGTGCTTATACGATTGCTCTTCAAATGGGATTTGAGCCGAACCAAGCAGGTGCTATCGGTATTATCGGTGGTGCTGACGGTCCGACGGCTATCTTCCTGTCTTCTAAGTTAGCGCCAAACTTAATGGGTGCGATCGCGGTATCCGCTTACTCATACATGGCGTTGGTTCCTATTATCCAACCGCCGTTCATGAGATTGCTTACGACTAAGAAAGAGCGTTTGATCCGTATGAAACCGCCGAGAGCCGTTTCTTCCACGGAAAAGATCGTATTCCCGATCGTAGGCCTGTTGCTGACTTGCTTCCTTGTTCCTTCCGGTCTGCCTCTGTTGGGTATGCTGTTCTTCGGAAATTTGTTGAAAGAAAGTGGTGTAACACGTCGTTTGGCTGAAACAGCCCGTGGTCCGCTGATCGATACGATCACGATCCTGTTAGGTATTACGGTAGGTGCTTCTACTCAAGCAACCCAGTTCCTGACATTGAACTCCATCAAGATCTTCGGTTTGGGAGCGTTGTCATTCGTGATCGCAACTTGTGCAGGTATCCTGTTCGTGAAGTTCTTCAACCTGTTCTTGAAAGAAGGCAATAAGATCAATCCGCTTATCGGTAACTCCGGTGTGTCTGCCGTGCCCGACTCTGCCCGTATCTCTCAGAACGTAGGTCTGGAATATGATCCGACCAACTACCTGTTGATGCACGCCATGGGTCCGAACGTAGCAGGTGTAATCGGTTCTGCCGTAGCAGCCGGTATCCTGTTGGGATTCTTAGGATAATTCACTTATTCTACATAAAAAGGAGCTGAACTCCAAGTCATCTCCAAATATAAAAACTTACCCAAGTTTACGGACTTTAACGTATTCTTGGGTAAGTTTGTATATGCGCACAACGATTCATCAGAAGTATATTAATGGCTGTATCATAAAAAACTATTTACGACACAGCCTCCCTTTTTATATCCGACCTTATCAGATATTTTGTTCGACGGTCATCGGATCTGTCTCTGGATTTGCCTCCTGTTCCAATGTTGTCCCCAAAAACAACCAAATCATTAACAGGATAATCGCGATCACCACACCAAAGACCAGCAGTACATTCGTATTCTTTCGTCTCATGTCTATTCTTCAATATTGATTTGAAGATTAAACAAGACACCCCCTTTTTGGTTTAACCGTTCCTTACTTTTGTTCTTTATTTAACTGAGTAAATATTTTAGAAAGAATGTTTTTTCTTCACTTACAAATATAGTTGGAAATAGACGATCCAACTATCATACCATCATAATTGGCAATAACCCACTATATATCAACACAAAATAGCCATGACAGTTCGCAAAACAACTGTCATGGCTACTATCATACCATCATACATAAAATTAGTCAATCAATTATATATCAACCATCTACCTCTTCCACATAATAACAAGTCCCCCTCATCGTCCGCTTATTCGGCACGCTATTCCGCTTCAAAAGCTTGCCGAAATTAAGGATCATCGTTTTTGTAATGTTAAAACCGGGTTGTTTCTCCGCGATCATATCCAGTATCTCGGACGCCAGAAGCGGCTTTGCCTCTTCAATATCCTCCGCAATCTTGAAATAACGCAGGAACAGTTGCTCTTCAGCCGGCTGCTGCTGGAAATCCCTGTTGTTTTCAGTGATCAGCGCCTCTTCCTCCGGAGTAAACCAAAAACGTTCACCACGCCTCAACAATTCTTTCGCTTCCGCATACAACTGATCATAATCGATCGGCTGGGCATAATCGATCCGGCCCTTCACCTCCACGCAAATGAAACGGCGGCTACCGGTCGGATCTGTCAGCAAATCATAATTGTTGCTGGTCGCGATAAACGTGGCATAGCGACGCAAGTTACGGCTCGCACTCTGATAAGGCAAACGGGTGTTCACAACCGCTTTTTGCAGGATATGCTTCAAAAAACTTTGATGAGAACTTTTCACTGAATCAAATTCATCGATATTAATCAACGCATACCGGTGCAAAGCCAACTCCGCCCCACGGCGATTGCCGAAATCGATACTGTCCGTATAATAAGGACGCAACACTGGTGGCAACAAATTCAAGCAAAACGTGGACTTCCCACACCCTTGGCCACCGACCAACAGAGGTGTCGTACTATTCCCGTGTTCCGAATCCAGTTCCATCCAATGTGCCACCATGCTTAGGAACCAGCGGTAAAACAAATCTCCCCATACCGGATTGTCACAAGGGACACGCCCGGCTAATGCCCTGATGCGTTCTTTTCCGTCCCAAGCCGGAAGATTCCCAAGAAAATGATCGATAGGATGATATATCGGAACACGATCGGAGTTGACATATCGGTCGATATCCTTGTCCCATACATTCAACCCTTCCTGCTGGGCTTCCAGGCAAATGGAATTCCGGACTTTCGTCGTATAAGGCTTGTAAACGAACTGTATCATCGAACGGTCCAAATATTCCACTCCACCGCTCATCTCATTCGTCCGGAAGAAATAACGCCGGTTCATAAACTCGTCCAACCGCAACACCAACGACATGGATGGCGGGACGGAAGAGAGCGGCTCCGCCCGGTTTGAAACATTCTCCAACGTATATGCCGTACGGAAAGCCATACGGATGTCTATCTTATATTTTTTCAAAGCTTCATAGCGCAATGTCCAGCCCACCGCCTCTTCCTCCGGTATTCCAAGCCGGCAGCAAGCCTGCGCCAAGTCGATGAACAGCAGTTGGATATCATCTTCCGGGCTTTCTGAAAACCGACGCGTCATCTCCATCAGGATGACACTGAACAGCGTGGCGATCTGCCCGTTCCGATCCGCTCCCGGAGCCATCATCTCCAACGGATCCCGAACCGGAGAAGGCACGATCTTCAAGTCACCCCCGTCCGGCATCTGCAAAGGTTGCTCGATCCGGATCGCCACCGCATCCGGATTGTAATAGGCGTCCGGATCCACACTCATCCGGCACCCCCGCGACAGGAACGGTTCTTTCAACGATATAATGCTGCCCAACTGCGGCTGGTAATGCCGCACCGCCAGCTGATAAGCCGCAGCATGAAACATACGGACCTGCTCCTCTTTTTTCGGCAGCGAGCCGTCGGGCAGCACAAAAGGAACCACGATCTTGACCGAACGCCCGCTCAGCCCGACGAACGCCAGCAAGGTCTGCGGCAGGGCGGCAGCTTCACGGCGGACGACCTCCGCCTCACTCTGGCTTTCCAAGCCGTTCACTTCCAACAAGACATACCCGTTATAGCGCCTCAACTGTATTCCATCGCCATTCTTCTTGAACGTCGAGCCAAAAGCCAGGACCGGTAGTTTTCCGGACAAATCCGTGGTTCGTGCCAAAAACGCCATATTCAATTTTCGACGAACCGACAGTATCGCTTCCGCATCTTTGCCGTTTTTCAGCAACCCGACAATATATTCCATATCACGCGAGTGCATCCGCAACACGCCTTTTTTATGCCTGTAATATGTGATTTGCATTACCAAGGATTTCTTTCGAATTTGACAAATTTCATGCTCTTTCTCACACAGGGAGCCATCCTGAAACAGACACGACGCGCCTTCACCCGATGGGGAGTACATTTTTTCGGATCTTCGAAGCCTTCGCTTCCTGCCGACAGATAAAAATCACCCAACCCGTCCAACTCCACGGAATAGCCGTCTTTCAACAATTCAAGAATCATCCCTCCGATCTCGCAAACCGAAGCGAACACATCACCTCGGCTCAACGAGCAACGATCGGCAACCAAATCAGCCAGCTTTTTCGTTGAAACCCGCCCGCACGTAACCGGAACACCATAATAGCGTACTTTATCTTCCGCTCCCGTCTTGTCCAGTTTTTGCCGGACTACATAGTAATGTGCCATAAATAACAGTATTTTTAATATTAAACAACCAGATATTCTTCTCAAGACGCCCATTTTAACACTTTTGACACCCCCATCTGAACGGTATCAACACCCGGGTCTCACCCCTTCCGACACCCGGATGACGGGCTTCTTTTCTTATTACAAATATACAAATAAAACATCTATAATGCAAATATTTACAGCACTTTATTCAATTATATCTACACTTATTTTTCCCCAGCACGAAGACAGAAGCATGTGATATACGACATGATAGTATGATAGTATGAAATGATAGTTGAAAATAGATACTATCATATTTTTATAAACTAATATACAGACATTTATAAGAAAATATGATAGTATGATAGTTGGATTTAAAAAAAATCATATGTATATAATAGGTGGATGTTTACAGCAGTTTATTTATATTGCTTGCAGGAGGAAGACTTACATGGATGGCAACCCTAAATAACACATCGTCCTGTTTCCATGTTTGACATTGCAGCTATCAAACACAAGAAACAGGACGATTTTGCATATCTAAGTTCTTTTCCGATTGACCGGACTTACATAAAAATTTCGACAAACGTGCCATTCCGACATAGCACACAACTACATCATCGAGCTAAAAGCACCTTATTTTTTGCAACCGTCGCCTGGAACTCTTTCAGGTAGAACGGTTCGAAATAGGCGGTGTCTTCAAACTTGCCGGCGGCAAAAGCTTGTTCCGAGAGCGGAATCATGTTTACGGCAAGAGGATGGATGTCCTCGATAAAGATGGCGTTCGGAGAAGTGATGACCGATTTGCATTTGGAAGCACCGTTGCCAAAGAAACAAACTTTCCCTTTTTCCAGATAAGAAGCATACGTACCGACTTCCACAATATCGGCCTTCGTCTCGCGGACAGGCTTTAAGGAAGCATCGTAGATAGCGGCATAAACCTCCATACGCCGGGCATCCAACATAGCACAATAAAGGCAATCATCAGTAATAGAGACGATTTGCGAATCACCCTTACTGTTGACAGTAGCAGCCATGATGTCCAACGTATGAATGCCGATCAGAGGAATACCGAAACCAAAGCAAAGACCTTTAGCGACAGACACTCCGATACGGAGTCCGGTATAAGAACCAGGACCGCTACTGACCGCTACGGCATCCAAGGCTTTCTTCCCCTTCTTTTTCAATACGGAAAGAGCTTCTTCAACAAATACGCCTAATAAGGCTGCATGCGAAGGGCCGTCGAACGAGGCCTTCGCAAAAAGGACTTCACCATCCATAGACAACGCTACAGAGCATACAGAAGTCGATGTTTCGATATTTAATATACAAGACATTTTAATTGACAATTGACAATTGACAATTGACAATTAAAATATGTGTCAAAAGCCAATCGGTTGATAATGGATGCAAAAGTATAAAACATAACTGTAATCTCATGATCAAAACCGATTTTATTAAGGCTGACACGGATGGTTTCGGCTTTTTCTCAATTATATTGTCAATCGTCAATTGTCAATTATCAATTGATTAGCTATCTTTGCACAAATTTTTAGAACAATGATACAATCAATGACTGGATTCGGTAAGGTTACAGCCGAACTTCCTTCTAAAAAAGTAACCGTAGAAATAAAAGCTCTGAACAGCAAGCAACTGGATTTGTCGACCCGCATTCCTTCCATCTACAAAGAAAAAGAAATGCAAATACGCAGTTTGTTACTCCAGTCGCTTGAACGTGGAAAAGTCGAATTTAATATATTTGTCGAATATATCGGTAAAGACACGCCCACACAGATCAACTTGGCTGCGGTAGAAAACTATTACAATCAAATCAAAGATATTGCCGACCGCCTGAACATCGGACTTCCCGCCGACTGGTTCCAGACCCTGCTCCGCATGCCGGACGTGATCAAGACAGAGGCCCAGGAAGTAAACGAAGAGGAATGGAATGTGGTTGAGAAAGCGATCAAAGAGGCCATAGGGCACCTTTGCGATTTCCGTATTCAGGAAGGCGCCATGTTACAAAAGTTGTTCGAACAGAAAATTGCCAATATCTCCCGCCTGCTTTCAGAAGTAGAACCGTATGAAAAGGAGCGGATCGAAAAAATCAAAGCCCGTATCATGGACAATCTCGAAAAGATTGCCGGACAGGACTACGACAAGAACCGGTTCGAACAGGAGATGATCTATTATATCGAAAAACTGGATGTAAACGAGGAAAAGAACCGCCTGGACAACCACCTGAAATATTACATCAGCACGATGGAGAGCGGACACGGACAAGGTAAGAAACTCGGTTTCATCGCCCAGGAAATGGGACGTGAAATCAACACCCTTGGTTCGAAAAGCAACCATGCCGAGATGCAAAAACTTGTCGTCCAGATGAAAGACGAACTGGAACAAATCAAAGAACAAGTATTAAACGTATTATAAAAACGATATATGGCTGGCAAACTGATCATATTCTCCGCGCCGTCCGGTTCGGGCAAATCCACTATCATCAATTTCCTGCTGAAGCAGAATCTGAACCTGCATTTTTCCATCTCGGCTACCAGCCGGGCCCCACGTGGTACGGAAAAGAACGGAGTGGAATATTATTTCCTTACACCGGATGAATTCCGTGCCCGTATAGCAGCAGGAGATTTCCTGGAATACGAAGAGGTCTATACCGACAAATATTACGGCACGCTGAAAAGCGAGGTGGAACGAAGGCTGATGAGTGGCGATAACGTCATATTCGATGTCGATGTCGTAGGAGGTTGCAACATCAAGAAGTTTTATGGCGACCGTGCTCTTTCGGTCTTTATCCAGCCCCCCTCGATCGAAGATTTGCGGAGTCGTCTGGAAGGACGCGGTACGGATGCTCCGGAAGTAATCGAAAGCCGCATTGCCAAAGCCGAATTTGAACTGGGTTTTGCCGACAAATTTGACGTAATCGTGGTGAACGACAAGCTGGAAGTCGCACAAAAAGAAGCACTAAAAGTGATAAAAGAGTTCCTTAAAAAAGCATGAACGGCAAGAAGTTATCCAAGAAATGGCTATATACATTCATTGGTATAGCATTTGTCGCTCTTGCCACTTGTACAGCCGCCCTATATTATAAGGAGTATATCATAGCGACCGGTACCGGATTGGTATTCGGTGCACAAGTCATAAATATCATCAAGTGGAAACGGGACTGAAAGAAAATACGGTCAGCAAACGTAAAACCGGCATTTATTCCGGTTCATTCAATCCGGTTCATATCGGCCATCTGGCATTAGCCAACTGGTTGTGTGAATTTACGGAGCTGGACGAGCTATGGTTTCTGATCACCCCCCATAACCCGCTAAAAGAGAAGGAAGAACTGATGGATGACCGGCTTCGCTATGAACTGGTTAAAAAATCCATCGCTGGTTACCCTAAGTTCCACGCCAGTGACTTCGAGTTTTCCCTTCCTCAACCCACTTATACCATCAACACACTCCGGACATTGGAAGCAAGTTATCCGGACCGTGAATTCTATTTCATCATGGGTGCGGACAATTGGAAATATATTACCCGGTGGGTAGAATACGAAGCCATCATTTCCAATTATCCGATCTTCATCTATCCGCGTAAAGGATTCGATGTTGAAATTCCGGCACAATATCCTCACATAAAAAAAGTAGACGCCCCTTTGGTCGAAATATCCTCAACCTTTATACGCGAAGCTTTCAAGACCGGAAAAGATGTCCGCTTCTTCCTGCCCGAAGCCATACGTAATCTGCCTTTTCCATTACAAAACAATACCTTTTAAGAACATAAAGCGTAAAGTCGCATACGTTTTTAGGCAATAAGTAAGAAAAGTTTTGTATTTTTGCGCCGTATTATACAAAATAATAGCGTAATGAATCTATTAGAACTGAGTGAACAGGAAATCATAAGACGTAACAGCATGGAGCAGTTACGTCAGATGGGGATAGAACCTTATCCCGCAGCTGAGTATGTAACGAATGCATTTTCCAAAGAGATAAAAGAGAATTTTAAAGACGATGCAGAGCCCCGCCCCGTAAGTATTGCCGGCCGCATCATGAGCCGCCGCATCATGGGAAAGGCTTCCTTCATGGAATTGCAGGATTCAGAAGGCAGAATACAGGTTTATATCTCTCGTGACGACATTTGCCCGGAAGAAAATAAAGATCTGTATAACATTGTTTTCAAGAAATTGCTCGATATCGGCGACTTTGTCGGAATCAAAGGTTTCGTATTCCGTACACAGATGGGCGAAATTTCCGTCCATGCACAAGAGATAACGGTATTATCCAAATCACTCAAGCCGCTACCGGTCGTCAAATACAAAGACGGTGTAGCATACGATGGATTCAACGATCCGGAATTGCGTTATCGCCAACGCTATGTCGACCTGGTGGTCAATGATGGCGTAAAGGATATTTTCATGAAACGTGCGGCAGTTATCAAGACCATGCGTACCGCGCTGGACGAAGCTGGATATACGGAAGTGGAAACTCCGATCCTGCAATCCATCCCCGGAGGGGCAAGCGCACGTCCGTTCATTACGCACCATAACTCGCTGGATATCGACCTCTATCTGCGTATTGCTACCGAACTGTATCTGAAACGATTGATCGTCGGAGGTTTCGAAGGTGTCTACGAAATCGGTAAAAACTTCCGTAACGAAGGTATGGATCGCACCCACAATCCGGAATTTACCTGTATGGAACTTTATGTCCAATATAAGGACTACAACTGGATGATGAGCTTCACCGAACAGCTGTTGGAACGTATCTGTATCGCCGTCAACGGTACATGTGAAAGTGTAGTCGACGGCAAGACCATCAACTTTAAAGCTCCTTACCGCCGTCTGCCGATTCTGGATGCCATCAAGGAAAAGACAGGTTACGACCTGAATGGCAAGAGCGAAGACGAGATACGCACGATTTGCAAGGATTTGAACCTTGAAATCGATGAAACAATGGGTAAAGGCAAGCTGATCGATGAAATCTTCGGTGAATTCTGCGAAGGCACGTTTATCCAGCCGACTTTCATTATCGACTACCCGGTCGAGATGAGTCCGCTAACCAAGATGCACCGGAGCAAACCTGGATTGACCGAACGTTTCGAATTGATGATCAACGGTAAAGAAGTGGCAAATGCCTATAGTGAGCTGAACGATCCGATCGATCAGGAAGAGCGCTTCAAAGAGCAATTGCGCCTGAGCGAAAAAGGAGATGACGAAGCGATGTTCATCGACCAGGACTTTTTGCGTGCACTGCAATTCGGTATGCCTCCGACGTCTGGTATCGGTATCGGCATCGACCGTCTGGTGATGTTGATGACTGGCCAAACAACTATTCAAGAAGTGTTGCTCTTCCCGCAGATGCGCCCGGAAAAGACAGTTAAGAAAGACACCGCAGACAAATATGTCGCACTGGGTATCGATGAAGCATGGGTTCCTGCTTTACATAAAGCCGGATATCTCACAACCGACACGTTGGTAGATGCTAATCCCAACAAGCTGAGACAGGAACTCTGCGAAATGAATAAGAAATACAAACTGGAATTGCAAAACCCCACTGCCGAAGAAGTAGAGGCATGGATTGCAGGCGCAGCCAAATAAGAGTAATACTATGAAGTTGCCCGGAAAAATTGCAATAATGGGAGGTGGTAGCTGGGCTACCGCCTTAGCCAAGATTGTACTTTCTACACAAGATAGTATTAACTGGTATATGCGTCGGCCAGACCAAGTAGAAGAGTTTCTGTTGTTGGGACATAACCCCAGCTATCTTTCCGCCGTCAAATTTGATACTGACAAAATCAAATTCTACACGGATATCAACAAAGTAATCAAAGATTCGGACACTTTGATTTTCGCCACCCCTTCTCCTTTTTTGAAACAACATTTGATGAAGGTGACGACCTCCATGCAAGACAAATTCATCATTTCGGCCATCAAAGGAATCGTTCCGGACGAAAACATGCTCGTAGCCGATTATTTTGCCGAATACTACAATGTCCCGATTGACAATATCGCTGTCATCGGCGGTCCGTGCCATGCCGAAGAGATCGCTCTCGAACGGTTGTCCTATATCACGCTGGCTTGCCCTAATATCGAGAATGCAAGAGCTTTCTCCTCCGTATTTAAGAACCAGTATCTGAACAACTCCTGTTGCAAGGATGTTACAGGTATTGAATATGCTTCCGTATTGAAAAACGTATATGCTATCGTCGCAGGTATCTGCCACGGTATGAAGTACGGAGATAATTTTCTGGCAGTTTTCATCTGCAACGCGATCGAAGAGATGCGTAACTTCCTCAACGCCGTACATGGCCTGGAACGGGATGTGACAGATTCGGTATATCTCGGTGATCTTCTGGTAACCGCATATTCTCGCTTCAGCCGGAACCGTACGTTCGGGACCATGATCGGGAAAGGTTATTCCGTCAAAATAGCCCAGCTCGAAATGGAGATGATTGCCGAAGGATACTACGGGACAAAATGTATTCGGGAGATAAACGAAAAATATAAAGTAAACATGCCGATCTTGGATACTTTATATAGTATTCTATACGAAAAGAAATCGCCGACTACCGCGATACGGCAGTTGACTGAAACATTTAAATAATAATGTAAATATGAAGAACATCAGTCTTAACATTGACAAAGCGCTGGGTACCGTAACGAAAGAACAGGTATATGCTCAGGCTGCAAAGGCCCACGAATGTAATGCCACTTTACAAAATGGTAATGGTGCAGGTAACGACTTTTTAGGTTGGTTGCACCTCCCCTCTTCTATTACAGATGCTGAACTGACAGACATCGAAAATACAGCTAACGTACTTCGTTCCAAATGTGAAGTTGTTGTCGCCATCGGTATCGGCGGCAGCTATTTAGGAACAAAAGCAGTGGTAGAAGCATTAAACAATAGCTTCGACTGGTTACATACGAACCGTAAAAATCCGGTTTTAGTATATGCCGGACACAATATCGGCGAAGATTACTTGTATGAACTTTGCGAAATCCTGAAAGGCAAACAGTTCGGTCTGATCAATATCTCCAAATCCGGTACGACTACCGAACCGGCCTTAGCTTTCCGCATGCTGAAAAAGCAACTGGAAGACGCAGTCGGCAAAGAAGAAGCCAAACACCGTATCGTCGCCATCACGGACGCCAAAAGAGGCGCTCTCCGCACGCTGGCTGACCAGGAAGGCTATAAGACATTCATTATTCCCGACAACGTCGGCGGTCGTTTCTCCGTACTGACTCCAGTTGGTTTGTTACCTATTGCCGTTGCCGGTATCAGCATCCGCGATTTGGTTGCCGGAGCTATTTCGATGGAAAAAGCAACAGACGTAAGCGTTCCTTTTGCTGAAAATATGGCAGAAATCTATGCTGCTACCCGTAACGAATTATATAAGAACGGCAAGAAGGTTGAAATCCTCGCCAACTTCCATCCAAAACTCCACTACATCGCCGAATGGTGGAAACAGTTGTACGGTGAAAGCGAAGGCAAGGACGGTAAGGGTATTTTCCCTGCTTCCGTCGATCTGACAACCGATCTGCACTCTATGGGCCAGTGGATTCAGGATGGTGAACGCACGATCTTCGAAACTGTTATTTCTGTTGAAGAGCCGAACCACAAAGTAGTCGTCCCAACCGACGAAGCAAATCTGGACGGTTTGAACTTCCTCGCCGGCAAACGTGTGGACGAAGTGAACAAGATGGCAGAATTAGGTACTCAATTGGCTCACGTGGACGGCGGTGTTCCTAACTTGAAGATCACAATGCCGGAAGTAAGCCCTTACTACATCGGCCAGCTATTCTACTTCTTTGAAAGAGCCTGCGGCATCAGCGGTTACATGTTGGGAGTAAATCCGTTCGACCAGCCAGGTGTAGAAGCCTATAAAAAGAACATGTTTGCCCTGCTGAACAAACCGGGTTACGAAAAGGAAAGCGAAGCGATCCGCGCACGGTTGTAGCCAACAATCACATAATATAAAAATTTTTCAGGCACGACTCTCCTTCAAAAGGATCGTGCCTGAAAAATATCTATTAGCAAGTAATTAAAAATGATTCAAGAAGCAATCACCCAATATCTGCAAAAACAGCGACAAGTTTCATTTTCTCCCAAGGCCGTACTTTTCGATATGGATGGTGTC
>ERZ857882.2375-NODE-2375-length-19579-cov-7.956259_pt1 | contig 19579 bp, 10 predicted proteins | sample MGYA00519697_ERZ857882 | MGnify/ENA primary metagenome ERZ857882 (study PRJEB31778, sample SAMEA3449373) | human gut metagenome | biome: human gut; feature: human-associated habitat; material: faeces | place: United Kingdom | collected 2010/2012 ...
TGGGTGGGGCACTTTTTAAATGTTGTTCCGGGTCCCTTTTCAAGTGTTAGCTACAAGTTGATGACGATTAAATCATATTGGTGGAAATCGGGTTTGAAGGTAGCGATGTCTCCACCAAAGTCGGGTGTAAAGGCGAAGTCCACTTTGAACATTCCGCTGTTTTCCAATATCTGCTTCATGGCTTCGCAGGCGCCTTGCCAGTAATGGCTGCCGTCCTGCCCGGCTATCATCATGGTTTTGATTACTTTCTTTTGCTGTGCGTGTGTGTGCGAGGCAGCTCCTATATAAATAAGGAGTACCAGGATAAGTGTCAGTCTTGTTTTCATTTTCCGGAAGATTTAAAGTTTTTGCCAGTAGGGTGCCATTCTATACGGTCGTAGCAGCGTGTGGTGCGCAGATTGTAACCTTGTTCGTCTACGCTGAACTTTCCGTCTTTGAAGTAGGATATGTAGAGCTCGGAGATGCCGTCCTTGTTGCGGTCTTCTACAAGGAGATTGTACTTGTCGGTGACATAAATCTCGTCGGAAATGTATTGTATTTCTTTGGTATAGTTGTCTACGATTGCATAGTAGGCCTTGAAAAGGTCGAAAGTGGGGTAGTGCCCGTTGTCACGTCCGAAAAGCATTACTTCTTCAAGGGCATCGTCCCCGTCCATATTGGCAAGTACGGATTGCTGAAAGGAAAATCCCGGTTTTTGTACTTGTGGAGGGATATTGTCCCATCCTTCCTGATGGGCTGTCACTGAAAATTGCGCTTGTGCATGGATGACGTACACCAGCGCCGACAATAGGATAATCAGTTTTCTCATTGCGTGCATTTTGAGGTTATGATAATAATAGGGTTACTTCTTGCTTATATGACCGGTGGCCCGGAGTTTTCCCTAACTTTTTTTAGAATAATTAATGAATACGGGATGTATAGGGACTTAGTGCCTCTCCCATCAGGACTGAACCGGTCTGACCCGTATACTGAGAGGTCATAACATCCGCATCCTTTCCATTAAAACACCCGGATGTTTTTGGGTAATACACCCGGATGTTTTTGGGTAATACATCCGGGTGTTTTGGGTGAAAACATCCCCATGTATTGGGGTAAAACATCCGGATGTTTTGACCTCTCAGTCCTATACTCTTTAGGGCTAAGTCCCGGTGTGTAGCCGGCACGGTATAGGGGACGTTCTGCTTGTGTATGGTCTTAATGCGAGGTGAGCAGGTGCATCAATATCAGTGGCAGATAATCTTTCAGCTTGACCCTTAATATCTTCAAAGCCTGCTGAATGCGGTAGTCTACCGTTTTGGGGGAAACGTTGAGTAGTTCGGCAGCTTCCTTGTAACTCAGATTCTGGAAACGATGCATGATGAAAGCTTCCCTATAAGTAGGCGGCAGTTCGTTGATGGCCCTTTGTATATGCTTGCTTAATTCGTTGATTTGATAGATATCCACCTCCTGCAGCATGGCGAACATTCGTTCATAGTAAGCGGTGTCTGCCCGTTGCTTCACTTCATTTTGGGCAATCCGGGTCATGCAACGATGGTAGACAGCCTTGAACAGATATTGCTTGAGCGAATATTCGATAACGGGTCTTTCGCGGTTTTCCCAAAGCCATAGCATGACGTCCTGAACAATCTCTTCTGCATCTTCCAACCGGACAAAACGATAGCAGTAGGTGCAGAGCACTGAATAGTACTTTTGAAATAACACATCAAAAGCACTTCTATCTCCTTTTTGTATGGCGGATAATAAAGATGTATCTTCTAATGGTCTGTTTCTCATAGGGTGGGGGTTCATTATTGTTGGGCAAAAATAGCTTTTTTTCCCATTATAATCTAAGTATATAAAATATTTTTTAGCTTTTTGTTTAGGAGTTTTTTTCACCCGTTTGTCTTTAGATTAAAGCTAGCAATAAAAATTATGGTAAAAAGAGAGGGAATGGAGAACCTGCTTCTCAGGTATTATGAAGGAGAGACAACGGAGGATGAAACTGCTCTGGTAGAGGAGTGGCTGGAAGCATCGGAAGAGAACCGCAGGACAGCCCGCCAGGTTCAGACACTCGGTCTGGCGGCGGACATGGCGCAGATTTCATCCAGGCTGGATGTAAAGAAGGCCTTGGAGGATGTACATCGTAAGATGAAACAGAAAAAGGTCAATAGGTATCAGGTATTATTTAGAGGGATGCAACGGGCGGCCGCCATTTTATTCATCCCTTTGATGGTATCGTGGTCTATCCTTTATTGGGACAAGGATAAAGAAGAGATACATATGATGGAAGTCAGGACAAATCCGGGAATGACTACTTCTGTCGAATTGCCGGATGGAACGGAAGTCGTTCTGAACTCGTCGTCGTCGTTGCGCTATCCTTCCCGATTTGCCGATGATAAAAGGGAAGTGAAGTTGGTGGGTGAAGCATTCTTTTCTGTCGCAAAAGATGAAAAGAAGTTCATTGTCGGCACGCTGAACAATTCCAAGATAGTGGTACATGGAACGGAGTTCAACGTAGAGGCTTACAAAGGGAGCAGGACGGTACAGACCACTTTGGTTTCGGGTAAAGTCAGTTTCTCCTATGTGAATAACGGCAGGAGGAATAATGTAATGATGATACCGGGGCAAAAGGTTATTTATGATATAGTGCGGGAAAAGGTCGTTGTGAAAGAAGTCAATGTAGACGTGGAAACATGTTGGAAGGACGGACGCTTGATTTTCAGGAACACTCCGTTTGAAGATATATTGAAGAGTTTGAGCAAAAGATATAATGTGGAATTCATTCTGAAAAAGGCTTCATTGAAGCAGAATTCCTTTACGGCTACATTTACCAAACAACGTTTGGAGCGAATATTGGAGCACTTCCGAATATCCTCGAATATTCATTTCAAGTTTGTTGAAGATGGTGATGTGGATGCCGAGAGACAGGTAATAGAAGTTTATTAACCCTTTAAAAAGTAGTATGATGAAACACAAGTCCGTTTAGAAAAACATGCAGGAAAATGTTGGCGCATTTTCCTGCATGAAACACAGTAACTTTTAAATATCTGTTTGGCGACAGATAAAGTAACTTTATTTTTTCACTAGAAATCAATACAAAATTATGAAAAAACACTATTGTATCCAATCATTTAGGGCAAAAAGTGTCCTGATGAGATGCATGAAAAAAATTCCTCTTGCTATGAGATGCACATTATTTATGTTGTTTTGTTTGGTTGGTATGACTTTTGCCAATGAAGGTTATGCTCAAAAGACAATGGTAAACATTGCTCTTGAGAACAAGACTGTTGATGAAGTACTGACGGAGCTGGAACAAGGTACCGAATTTGTTTTCTTCTACAACAACAAGCAGATTGACGTTAAGCGCCGTGTATCGGTCCGGGCAAATAACAAAACCATATTCAAGGTTCTGAACGATGTATTCAAAGGAACCAATATAGGCTATAAGATATTGGACCGTAATATAATCCTTTATGATAAAGCTGTAGGAGCTGATGGGGTACAGATGGCTTTGCAGGCTGCGACGGTGAAAGGTTCTGTGGTCGATGCAACCGGTGAACCGGTGATTGGTGCCAGTATCTTGGTGCAGGGAACTACCAACGGTGTCATAACAGACATTGACGGTAATTTCATTCTGACCAATGTGGGCTCTGATGCTACTCTTATAATAAGCTATGTAGGTTATAAGACACAAAACATAAAGGTTGCAGGCCGAAATTCGTTCAAGATAGTTTTGGTAGAAGATGCTGAGATATTGGATGAAGTGGTTGTTGTAGGATATGGTGTACAGAAGAAAGAATCACTGACCGGTGCCATTGCAGCCATTGGTGCTGATGAAATAGCTACGACCAAGACCGAGAATCTGATTAGCAATATTCAAGGTAAGATGCCGGGACTATTGATTCGCCAGAAAACCGGAGAGCCGGGAACTTTCGACAATATGGTGAGCATTCGCGGTTATGGTGACCCGTTGGTGGTAATTGATGGTATCACGCGTGAAGGTACTGAAGAACTTGCACAGCTGAATTCTGAGGATATAGAAAGTATCTCTATTTTGAAAGATGCTTCTGCCGCTATTTATGGTATGAATGCGGCTAATGGCGTAATCATTGTTACTACCAAAAAAGGTGTGGCCGAAAAGACCAGAGTATCTTACTCGGCATTGTTCGGTATGAAGAATGCCACGGGTATGGAAGAAACGGTAGATGCTTATACTTATCGCATGTTGGCCAATGAAAGGGCACGTAATGACCAGGCTGCCCCTGAATACACTGACGATATTCTGGAACTGTATAGAACCGGGGCTAAGGGTTATACAGACAATAACTGGATTGACATGTTTATGAATAAACTGGCGTTCCAGCAATCGCATACTGTTTCTGTGAGAGGCGGAACGGATAAGGTGAAATATTATGTGAGCTTCGGCTATAATGGCGATAATGGTTTGCTGAAGAGTGGTATCCAATACTATCATAGATATAATCTGAGAAGTAACCTGACTGCAGAGCTTACGAAAGGGCTGAAACTGAATGTGAATCTGTCCGGGCGTTGGGATGAAACCCAAAGGCCGAGAGAGGATTTTATGTGGACTTTTAAGACTTTGATGGTTAATGACCGTGGTATCGGTACTCATACGATTAATAATCCCAATCATTTGTCTGCAATCGGTCCTGAAAACAAGAATCCTTTTGCGTTGGTTGATCCGGATATAGACGGTTATCGCAAGAACAGAGGCCTGACGTATTCTGCCGATGTGGAATTGAATTGGCAAGTTCCTTTTGTAAAAGGGTTGACATTGAGTCTTTTGGGGTCATTTGACGGTAACAATCGTAACAACTCTTCTTTAAATCGTTCTTATCCGTTGTATGATTATTATACAGATGCGCCTGCCGGTACGGGAGGTAGTACTGATGCTTATTCCAATACGATGAGAATATATCAGAAGATTTATGGTAGGTTGCAGGCTAATTATATGCGTTCTTTCAATCAGCACAATTTGAATGTGACAGCTGTGGCAGAGTTGAGCAGTACACGACGCGATGAATTATCCGGTTCCCGGCAATATTCAGAGTTATTTACTAATGATATTTTGAATCAGGCAAGTCCGGGTACAGCTACCAATTCAGGGTATCGTAGTTTTGGCCGTTTAGCAGCCTATCTGATGCGTGCGAACTATGATTATGCCGGTAAATACTTGTTGGAAGTAGTAGGGCGTTATGATGGTTCTTATCGTTATGCTCCTTCTAAGCGTTGGACGTTCTTCCCGTCGGTAAGTGCCGGATGGCGACTTTCGGAAGAAAGTTTCATCAAGGACAATTTGCCGTTTATTACTAATTTGAAAATCAGGGGTTCTTTTGGGCAAAGTGGATATGATGCCGGTGATCCTTTCCAATATGTATCTGCTTATAATTCAGCTTCTAATGGTTATGTTTTTGATGGTGCCAGCCAGATTATGGGTATGGTAGCTCCTGGTGTAGTGACTGACCGGCTTTCTTGGGTTACATCTTCTATTTCCAATGTAGGTCTGGATTTTGACTTATGGAACGGTAAGTTGAGTGGTACTATCGAGTGGTTCAATCGTAAGAATGAAGGCATTTTGGCCGACCGTACACAATCTGCTCCTGATACATTTGGTGCAAGTTTCCCGAAGGAAAATCTGAATTCTAACCGGAACCGGGGTTTTGAGATTGAATTGGGACACAGAGGACAAATCGGTAAGGACTTCTCATATTCAGTAAGTGCTAATTTTACGTATGCCCGTGAAAGAAGTCTGCATGTGGAACATGCAGAATATACCAGTTCTATGGATAGATGGCTGAATGGAAAGGAAAACCGTAACAGTAATGTGATGTGGTTGTATAAATACGATGGCCAATATACTTCTTTGGAACAGTATGAAACGGCTCCTTTGATTGGTGGGAACTTGGGTAACTCTAAGATGCTTCCGGGTAGTTACAGATTGCTTGACCTGAATGGTGATGGTAGAATTAACAGCAGTGACCGTGTTCCGGAGTTTTGGGCAACCGGTGCAAATCCTCCTATCCAGTATGGGTTGACTTTGGCGGCTTCTTATAAGAATTTTGATCTCAATATGCTGTTTCAAGGAGCTTCCGGTTATTCCATCGGATATGCCAATGATGATGTTTGGGGATATGGTGGCAAGACAAATAAATCTTATTTAATTGCGAAATATGTAGATCGTTGGCATCCTGCAAATATAACAGATGATCCGTATAATCCTGCCACACAATGGGTAGCCGGCTATTATCCGGCATTACGCCACAATTTCTCTAATACTTCGGATAATGGTAGTAGATGGAATTATGGTATTTCCGTTTGGCTTCCGCAAGCTACTTATCTCCGTTTGAAGAGTATGGAGATCGGTTACAATCTGCCAAAATCATTTATGAAAAGAATCGGGTTGAACAGTGCCCGTATCTTTGTCAATGGTTCAAATCTGCTTACGTTCTGTAACAAGGCTTTGAAGGATGCTGACCCCGAACGTGAGGAAAGGGATTGGGGAGCCAACCTGGCATATCCGTTGATGAGAACTTATAACTTTGGGTTAAACATAAACTTTTAATTCTGAAATACCATGAAAAAAAATATTTTATCGATATTCTCGTTATGTGCATTGATGGGATTGTCCGGTTGTAATGCCTTCTTGGAACTTGAACCGCTGGATAAAGTGTCTCCCGATCAGTTATTGGAGACAGAAGGTGGTGTAAAGGCACTATTGGCAAACATATATACCATGATTCCTATGGAGGATTTTAATTATCGTCCGAACGCTGGTTTTAATCAACGCGGTTATGATGGTGTGAATGAAACTACTAATTTGGCATTTCTTACCGACGAAGCTACCCGTAGTGACGGAGGAGTGGATATAGGTTACGAAGGATTCAATTATTGGCCCTATGGAGATATTCGTCAGGTGAATATTTTTATGCAGAATGTAGAAAAAGCCAAAGAAGCAGGAACAATTTCTGTTGCAGATGCGGATCGTATGACTGGTGAAGCCCATTTTGCACGTGCTTATATGTATTATGGGCTTGTAAAAAGATATGGAGGCGTTCCTCTGATTGACAAAGTGCAGGACGATGATTATGCCGATGGTGGACCGGGCGCTGTGGCAGTTCCCCGCAGTACAGAGTTGGATACTTGGAAATTTGTATTGAATGAGTGCACCCTTGCTGCTGCTACCTTGCCCGATGCGACTTCTGGTTCGGATTTGTATCGCGTAACCAAGTGGGCAGCTTATGCGTTGAAGTCAAGAGTTGCACTTCATGCAGCTTCTGTAGCCAAGTATTGGAATCTGGCACCTTTGGCTGGTGAAGCTGTCACTCAGAAACTGGTGGGTGGAATGACTTCTGCCGATGCCGATGCATTCTATAAAGAATGTATTGAAGCATCTAAGTCCCTTATAGAGAATTCCGGTAAATCTCTTTATAAGCCTGCTCCGGCTACTGTTAAGGAGGCTGCATCAAACTTCCAGGCCTTGTTCCTGAATGACCAGAATGAAGAGGTCATTTTCAGTAAAGCGTATCTTAATGGAACAACCAATACTAATCAGGGACATAGCTATGCTCAGTTTAATATCCTTCCTCAAGTCAATCCGGGCGCTCTGAAATATGGACGTTTCAATCCGATGTTGGAAATCGTTGATTTGTTTGAAGATTATACGGATGACGGCACGGGAAAAAGTGCAAAGATTGTAACTCGTACGGATGGGAATGAAGATGCTTATATCCCTAATTTCCATAATATGAATAATGCTTCTGTAGTGAACACCTTGATGTCGGTACCTTTTGTTAAATATAACGATTTGTATGAACCGTTTGCCAACAAGGATGCACGTCTGTTGGCAAGTGTGGTTGTGCCGGGTTCATCTTATGCCGGCACTGAGATTATTATCCAGGGCGGATTTATTAAGGACAATAATAGCTATGTGGCTTATTCAAACGAGTCTACTCAGAAAAATGGAACAACATATTATGCTTTAGGAGCCGAAGGTGAAACCATGTTCTCTGGATTTAATAATGTGAACAGTGGTGAGGATGCTAATTGGACTGCTACAGGTTTTGGAGTTCGTAAGTATATGCCCGAGGGCGAGAGCATGTCTCCCGACCGTCTTTCGTCCACTACCTCTTATATTGATATGCGTTTGGCAGAAGTCTACCTGAATTATGCTGAGGCTGTTGTGGAAAATGGTAGTGGATTTGGCGATAAGGAATTGGCTGAGAACTATTTGAATGCTTTGCGACGTAGAGCCGGACATACCGACCGGATATCTTTGACATTAGAGAGTGTTTTGAAGGAACGTCGTGTGGAGATGGCGTTTGAAGGAAAGCGTTTTTGGGATATGAATCGTCGTAGGGAATTCCATACTGAGTTCAGCAATAATAGAATTCGTAAAGCTTTGGTGCCGATGCTTGACTTGCGTGGTGCAGAGCCTAAATATGTCTTTGCAAGGGTGAACTACTTTGGTGACGAAACAAGAGGAGGGCGTACTTTCCAGAACATCAACTACTATAGGGGCATACCTAATATTGCCACGAATGGTTTAGTTCAGAATCCAGGTCATTAATTTGAATAATATTAAGTAGAAAGTTATGAAAAAGATATTGTTATTTGTGTCATGCTTCTTATTCGCATTGACATCTTGTGAAATTGATAATTATGAGGGACCGGATGCTTCCATACATGGTTCTATCCTTGACGAACAGACTGGTGAACTTGTAGGTTCTGATATGGAAAACGGTAATGCAATTAAAGTGAGGGAGCATGGATTTACTAATGCTACGGATCAAACCTGGTATATCACAAATACCGGAGAATACCGTAACAATATGGTTTTTGCTGCCACTTATGATGTCCGTTTTGAAAATGGGAATTTTTATCCATTTGAAGTGAAGGATTTTGTTGTTAAGTCAGGGGATAATGTGTATGATTTCAAGGTTATTCCTTATATTCGCGTTAAAAGTCCAAAAGTAGAAAAGAATGGCAATGTAATTACTGCTACATTCTCGTTGGAAGCTGGTAAACAAGAAGTGAAATTGAAAGAGATTCAGCTGTTTGCTTTTTCAGATATGTGGGTAGGTAACAATGTGAAATTGACGTTGAATGGAGGGACTGATAAGCAAGTGTTTAGTCCGAGTACTGCTATAAATAGCGCTGATATTTATACATTGTCCATCGATCTGGGACAAAATGCTGATGTCTTGAAATACAGCAAGAATTATTATTTCCGTATTGGCGCTCTGGCTGATGTTTCGGGTGTGGGCACTGTACGGCATAATTATGCGCCGGTAGTAGTTATAAAATTGTAATTTATAGCAGAGGGAGACGTTCTGCTTGACGGCAGAACGTCTTTTTTTATCCATACATTAAAAATAAGACCATGAAGAAATTGAACACGATTATTTTAATTTTGCTGGGGATGATATGTACTCAGTTGTATGCTGTACAATTGAATTCGATATATCCTCTAAAACCCAATGACTCCGAAGCTTTTTATTTCACTCCCGAGAACTATCCTATAAAGGCGGATGGAAAGATGGATGTATCGGATGCTTTGCAGGCAGCGATTAATCAAGTGAAGAAAGAAAAGAATTTCGGAATCCTTTTTATCCCTGAAGGTAAATATAAAATTAGCAAGACCATTTATATTCCTACGGCTATTCGTTTGATTGGCTATGGAAAGAATCGCCCGGAATTTATTCTGGCTAAGAATTCTCCGGGTTTTCAGGAGGAAGTAGCTGATGATAAAGGAAAAGCTAAATACATGTTCTGGTTTACGGGAGCCGTTGTCAAGGAAGGTGAGAAACCCCGTGATGCCGGTGCCAGTACGTTCTACAGTGCCATGTCGAATATCAACTTGCGTATAGAAGATGGCAATCCGCATGCAGTGGCGCTACGCACACACTTTGCCCAACACAGTTTTATCAGTTATGTGGCCGTATACATAGGTAAAGGCAAGGCTGGTCTGTTCGATGTGGGCAATGAGTTGGAAAACGTTGCTTTTTACGGGGGAGATTATGGCATTTATACGACAAAAGCTTCTCCCGGATGGCCGGTAATGATGGTCGACTCTTATTTTGAGGGACAGCGTGTAGCTGCTCTTCGTTGCCAGGAGTCCGGTTTGGCAATGGTGAATCTGTATGCCAAGAATGTTCCGGCTGTATTTGATATTGACCCTAATTATTGCGACAAGTTATTTTTGGAAAACAGCTATTTTGAAAATGTAAGTGGTCCGGCAGTGGTGATTACCAACGAGAACAACAGCAACAATCAGATAACCTTCCGCAATGTATATTGTAAGAATGTACCGACCTTGGCGAAATATACCCGTAGCAATACGGCCACCCATGTTGCTCATAAAATCTATAAGGTAAAGTCATACGACCACGGCTTGCAGATGGATGACATGGTGGATATGCCGGAATATGAAACGTTGGTTGATATTGAACCGATACAGAAGATGCCGGTTGCTCAACTGATGGACATCCCTGCACTGCCTGCAATGACAACATGGGTAAATCTGCGCGAATTCGGTGCAAAGGGAGATGGGGAAACGGATGATACGAAGGTCATCCAGGAGGCTATTGACAAGTACGATAATATCTATGTGCCCCAGGGCTGGTATCGCATTACCGAAACTTTGAAGATGAAGCCCGATACCAAGTTGATAGGCCTGCATCCTTTTGGCACTCAGTTCCGGCTAGATGAAAGTACTGCTGCATTCAGTGGTTTTGGCGGTCCGAAAGCGATGGTGGAATCTTCGGAAGGCGGTGCAAATATGCTGATGGGCATTGGTATCAATACCGGCGGTTATAACTATCGTGCTGTAGGTGTGAAGTGGATGGCAAATGCAGATTCTTATATGAATGACGTGAAGTTTGTAGGCGGGCATGGCGGTTTATGGAAACCTAAACCGGGTGTTGAGGAACCACGTGGCCGGTGGAACAGACCGGCTCGTATCAGTTCTCCCGATAATCCGGTAGCGGCTTCGGGCATGGATCTTGCTTGGGACAACCAGTATTGGAGTCTGTGGGTGACCAACAACGGTGGTGGCACCTTTAAAGACATCTGGACAGCAAGCACATATGCCACCAATGGTTTCTATGCCAACAATACTTCTACTCCGGGGCGTATCTATGCCATGTCCATCGAGCATCATGTAAGAAATGAAGTACGTTTCAGCAAGGTGTCCAACTGGAAGGTGTATTGCATGCAAACCGAGGAAGAGAGCCGCGAAAGTACCGATTGCCAACCGATAGAGATGGACGACTGCAAAGATGTGACCTTTGCAAACTTGTATATGTTCCGCGTTATCCGTGTCAATGAACCGTATCACAGTTCTGTACGTATCCGCAATTGCGAGAACATCGCATTTCTGAACCTGCATAACTATTCTCAGATTAAATATACGAATAACATTGCAGTGTTCGATGTCAACAAAGACATTGACATCCGCCCGTGGGAACTTTCTCGCTTGATTGTAACCGGAAAAGAACCTCATCAGCAATCGTTAGGCAATGAAATAGGTAAGGTGAACCAATTGGCTTCCGATTTGGAATTTGCCGAAGGCATTGCGCGCGACAGTAAAGGTAACATTTACTTCTGCGACCATCGGATGCGTCGTATCTTTAAGTGGTCGGTAGAGACAAACAGCTTGTCGCTGCTGGCAGATTTCCCGTGGAAACCCTCCAACCTGGCTTTTGATTCAGAAGATAATCTATTGGTATTGTTCAGATATGATGCGCAGCCGGGATATCTGATTAATGGTAAGCCGGAGGAAATGCCGGTAATGCCTGATACAAAAGGTACTTCTTTCAGCGGATATGGTAATTCCGCATATACAATGAGAGTCTACTCCATTGACCCGGAAAATCCGGAAGAGACCATCAAACTGTTGCCGCGTGTTCCGATGGGTCAAGTGAAGAACGTGTATAAGGCTCTTTATCCTTCTAACCGTTGGAGAGACTTCCACGATTTCAATGCGGTGTCGGTCTATGTTCCTGAAATGTGCTTCCTGGCACCGGATGGAAAAACTATCATTCCTCATTATTTCGACTTGTCACGTAGTTCTTCCCTGCTGGAAGCCTATCCGGGAAAGCCTTTCTATACCTCTGATGAATATGACCGCAGAATGGTGAAGATGGATGTGGCCAATGACGGCACGCTCTCCAACTTGAGCTATTTTGTGGAGCAGGGCGAATTTGGTTCTGCTGTAGATAAGGAAGGGAACTTGTATGTGGCTGACGGAGAAATATATGTATTTGATAAGGATGGCAAGAAGAAAGGGATGATTCGTGTTCCCGAACGTCCGTCCACATTACAGTTTGGCGGTAAGGATGGCAATACATTGTTTGTCACAGGCCGTTCCAAGTTCTTTGGTGTACGTATTAAATAAGGAAAATCCATATTAAAACAAACTGTGTAATGAGAAATTATCAAATAATGAGATACCTGCTGATCGTCTGTTGGATTATCGGTAATATGCCGTCCGGGTGGGCGGCGGAGGGTGGTTCCGCCTATACGCAAAGACCGGACGATCCGGAAGCATTCTACTTTACCCCGGAGAATTACGGCTTCAAGGCTGATGGAAAGTCTGACGTGACCGATGCGCTTCAAAAGGCAATCAATCAGGTGAAGCGCGAAAAGAATTTTGGGATACTGTTTCTGCCGGAAGGAAATTATCGTATTAGCAAGACGATTCAAATTCCCTCATCCATTCGGCTGATTGGTTATGGGAAGAAACGGCCGGTGATTTATTTGGGAGCCGATACACCCGGTTTCCAGACTACTCAAAATTATATGATATGGTTTACGGGAGGGCTGGCACAAGAGGGCAGGAAGCCTTCGGATGCCGGTGCAGGTACTTTCTATAGTGCGGTGTCCAATGTGGATTTCCGTATAGACAAAGGTAATCCTCAAGCCGTCGCCATTCGTGCGCATTTTGCCCAGCATGGATTTATCAATCATTGCGACATTCGGATTGGTTCGGGGAAAGCCGGCATGTATGATGTTGGCAATGAACTGGAAGACGTCAGGTTCTATGGCGGTGAATATGGGATAATTTCCTCCAGGACTTCTCCGGGGTGGCCTATGATGATGGTCGATACTTACTTTGAGGGGCAGAGAAAGGCGGCTGTCTATTCAAAAGAGGTGGGGTTTGCCATCGTCAATATGCATGTGAAGAATACGCCCGTTGCCTTTGAAATGGCAGAAAATCTGGCAGACCGCCTTCATGTGGAGAATTCGTTGTGGGAGAATGTTTCGGAAGCCGGTGTCAGGGTAAGCGTAGAGGGAAATACTTTTTCGCAATTGAATCTGGTGAATGTGGATTGCAGGAATGTTCCCGTACTGGTGGGCTATGCTCAAAGTGGAAAGAAAGTTGCCGGAAAAGCAAAAATGTACAGAGTCAAGGAGTTTACTTACGGTCTGGTGTATCAGGATTTGAATGATGCTTCTTCTTTCAGGGAAATATGTGAAATAGAGCCGGTGGCAAAACTGCCGGTTACACTTGGCAAGGACCTTCCGGTTCTTCCGGCAATGGAGACATGGGTCAATATCCGAGACTTAGGGGCAAAAGGTGATGGCGAGACTGATGATACGGAAGTTTTTGAGAAAGCTGTCTCTTTGCATAAAAACATCTATGTGCCCCAGGGTTGGTATCGCCTGACGAGAACGTTGAAGCTGTCTCCCGGTACTAAGCTGATTGGGCTGCATCCTTTTGGGACTCAATTTCTGTTGAAGGAAAGCGAGCCTGCATTCAGTGGTTTCGGTATGCCTGTGCCTTTGGTTGAATCTTCCGAAGGCGGCGACGACATGCTGAATGGCATAGGTATTAATACCGGTGCGTATAATTACCGTGCTGTTGGCTGTAAATGGATGGCGGGTGAGCGTTCGTACTTGAATGATGTGAAGTTTGTAGGCGGGCACGGCACCTTGCGCAAACCGGCTCCGAATGCTTCCGGACAGTCGTCTTACCGCAGGGGCGAGCGTCGAATTAGTTCCCCGTCTTCTCCGGTCATGGAGACTGGTAAGGATATGGCTTGGGACAACCAGTATTGGAGTTTGTGGATTACAAACAATGGTGGCGGGACAATTAAGGATGTTTGGACAGCCAGTACGTATGCTGCCAGTGGGCTTTATATTAGCGAAACGAAGACTCCGGGACGTATTTATGCCATGTCTTTGGAGCATCATGTCCGTACTGAAGCCCGTTTCCATAATGTGGCCAACTGGAAAATTTATGCTTTCCAGTTTGAGGAAGAAGGTCGTGAAGGGCCTGATTGTTATATGGCAGAAATGTCCAACTGTCAAAATATCGAAATGGTAAATGTGTGGATGTATCGCGTAATCCGTGCCTTTATGCCGAAGAGGATAGGTTTCCGCATATGGGATTGCAAGAATATCACTTTCCGTAATATGCACAATTATACGCAGATATTACCAGTCATAGAGTTTCCTATATATGATATGAATAAGAAGTTGCCCGTTTATTCGTGGGACTTTGCCCGTCTCACTGTTTCGGGTAGCGAGAAGAGCCTTCGCCCTTCCTGCACGGTCATGGACAAGCCTGTGAAGCTGGCTACCGGTTTTGAACTAGCCTCCGGAGCTACTACCGACAGTAAAGGAAATATCTACTTCTGTGAAAACCGTCTGAAGAAAATCTATAAATGGTCGGCAGACACGGAGCAGATTACTTTGATAGCCGATTATCCCTGGAAGCCTTTTACATTGACTACTGATACGCAAGACAATCTGCTGGTTATTTTCCGCTATGACCCTCAGCCGGGTTATCTGGTGAACGGCAAGCAGGAAACGGTAGTGCGCTTGCCGGATGATAATCCGATGTACAGTGGTTGGGGTAACAGTGGCTGGAGTGCTTGGGGGTATTCTTTTAATCCGGATAACGTGGATGCTACGATGAAGCCTATGCCACGTGTCGTTACAGCCGGTATGAAGAATATACAGAAAGTCATTCACCCTTCCAGTCGTTGGAGAGGTGACTTTGACAAGGTGGTTGCCAGTATGCCTGAGTATAGTTTTGTCGCTCCGGATGGCGTGACAATTATTCCGGATACCTATGATTTGGGACGTTCTTGTGCTTTGACTGTTACAGTTCCCGGTCAGTCAGAACCGGTTTATATTGTAAATGAGATGAATAAAACGACAGTACAACTTTCCGTTGGTGGGGATGGCCGTTTGACAGAACAAGGAATAATATGTCCTTATGGCCAATACAGTAATGTGACCGATGCTGACGGAAATGTTTATGTTGCTGATGGTGAAATATTTGTCTATGACAAATATGGTAAAGAGCAGAGACGTATTCAGATAGAAGAACGCCCGATTTCCTTGGCAATTGGTGGAAGGCAGAAGGATATGCTTTTTGTTACCACCTCAAGTTCTTTCTATGGAATTAAGATACGTTAGGTATTGTATAGGTAAAAAAGAATTAGCCCCTGCGGTCGTTTTATATCGCAGGGGCTAATTTATTATAAGAAGGTCTCTTTTCCTTATAGGCTGATTGTTTGGAATATTATTTTTCCAGCAGCTCTTTCAGAAAAGAATCCAGTTCCTCATCCAATCCTTTCAGTAGCTCTTCATTGACCAATAGAGTATCATCATCCATCAGCAACAGTTCTGCTATTGTTTCTTTATCATCATCCACCAGTACAAAAGAGAATGGTTTCAGGATAGTCAGCTTGTCGAACTTTCCTTCATTTTTCATGTTGCAGAGCAGTGAGGACAAGATACGCTCTACATTTTCGTAGAAATCATCCCCCTCGTATGTCATCCATTCTTCAATGGAAGTATTGGCAAGCTCTTCATCTTCATCATCAAAGATAGACAGTTCGCCCGAATTCTGATTCGGTTGCAGATGAATGTCTGTAACGATAGTCTGTTCGCAACCGCAGGTGTATTTGCCGATTGCTTTTTTAAGAGTGTCCTCCAAGAGTGCTAATGACGATTGACTGAGCTTCATAATAACTTTCTTTTCTTAATGGTTGTTCAAAGGTATAAAAAAAACGGTTATCTCTGCATCATTTGACTAAAAATCATCATCAAATCTGTTCATTTGCATGTTCAGGCGTGCCATTCCCTCTTTTCGTTTCTCCAATTCGTCTACATACATGCTGATAAAGATATAATAGGAGATGGTTCCATCATGTATTTCGCCTGTCTCTTTTTTGTCTGTCTTGCTTTTCTCACGGGCAAGGGTTTGCGCTTTTAATGCCCATTCCAAGGCAGTATCTATGCTGTCTTGCATTTCGTAGCCCAAAGCGGTGTTATAGGCTGCATACATTTTCTGTTTTCCTTTTTTTGTTTCGTAGGTCTGCTTCCAGAGCTCTACTGCTTTACTCCAATTTTCTTCTTTGGCATATACGGCTGCGTCACGCATATTTACAGAACCACCACTGAAGAGATAGCGGTTACTGGTTTTCCAATAGGGGAGTAGATGTCTTACCGGAACCGTTCCTGCAAATTCAGATGCTTGCTTCACCATGTCTTCTTCGCTGATGAGGCGGGAACGTACTGACGCTTCACCATTTCCTGCCTCTTCCCAGAAAATACTGTCATTGCTGTTGATGGTCACCATAGGACCTTTGCGGTTAGGTAAATATATTCTGACGGTAGGATATACCTTTACATCCACTGTGCCGAGGAACACACCCCAGTCGGGCATATAACTTATCTTGCGATTGGAACGCATTTGTATGTTTTCCAGGGCTATCAGGAAATCTACGTCCAAATTCTGTGTAAGTTCCAGTACTTCATCTCTCGATAATGTGCTTTCGCGGGGATTGATGTCTTTACTCCGGAGGGCAGAGTCGCATATCACAACCTCTTCAAAGTAGTTTTCGTTGGCAAGGGCCTCTGCAAGGGATTCGGTTGTTATTGCGGCGTCTCCATTGTAGTAGTTGGTGAGGCGTGCCACCTCATTCTCGCTTTTTTTCTGTTCTTCCTCAGTGATGATGAGTTTGTTGTCCGGTACGTTTGGCATGTTGTTGACAACAGCCACACGTTTCAGTGTTGCCGGGAAACTGACTTCTGCCGGAAGCATATAATCAATGGACAGTTGTTCTACACTCTGGCAGCTGCCTAACAGCAGAGAACCCATCAATAACAGACAATAGTGATATTTGGTCATAGTCTTTGGTTTTGTTCTTCGGAGCAAAAGTACTCTTTTAGCTGAATATTCAAAAGCTGGAACGAATAAAAAATGTGATAATGTGGTAGGAGAAAAAGTGATAGGGTGATAAAAGATACCTGACGGTATCATCTTATCACCCTATCGCCTTATCATTTTATAGCCTTGATTTATGCATTCCTTCCGTGGCAGTTTTTGTATTTCTTACCGCTTCCGCAAGGACAAGGATCATTGCGTCCTACGGTCTTCTCGGCACGGATAGGTTCGCGTCTTGGTTGTTCACGTGTATCTTGTGCCGCAGCGGCCTGCTGGTTCGGGTCATTCAAATCAACCTTCTGTTCGCGATACTTGCTCATATCCTGGCGTTGTTCCGGAGCAGCCTGGCGCACCTCTACTTGGCGGGGAGCCTGGGGAGCCTCAGGGGCTTCAGCCGGAGCCTCTTGTACCGGGATTTGTCCACGCATTAAGATAGAGATAGTCTGATTATTAATCTTATTCACCATGGCATCAAACAAGTTCACAGATTCCAGCTTGTAAATCAGCAGCGGGTCTTTCTGCTCGTAACTTGCATTCTGCACGGAGTGTTTCAGCTCGTCCAGCTCGCGCAGGTTTTCTTTCCATGCTTCGTCGATGACGTGCAGCAAGATGGATTTCTCGAATGACTTCACCACCTCCTTACATTCTGTCTCATAAGCTCTCTTCAGGTTGCAGGAGATGTTGTACATACGTTTTCCGTCTGTGATGGGGATAAGTATGTTTTCGTACATGTGTCCCTGCGTTTCGTATACTTGTTTGATGACCGGATAGGCTATCTGTGCCATACGTTCTGTCTTGCGTTTGAAGAGTTCCATGGCAGCGTCAAAAGTTCTGTCTGCCAGTTTTTCTTTCTTCTCATTACGGAATTCCTCTTCGGTGAAAGGTACTTCCATGGCAAGTGTCTGGAGCACATCCATCTTGCAGTTTTCGTAGTCGGGCGCTTCAATGGCATTGGCACAACGGTCCCAAATCATGTTCACGATATCCATGCCGATACGTTCGCCCATCAAAGCGTGGCGGCGTTTGGTGTAGACTACTGTACGTTGCTTGTTCATCACGTCGTCATATTCCAACAGACGCTTACGGATGCCGAAGTTGTTTTCCTCAACTTTCTTTTGCGCACGTTCAATGGATTTGGAAATCATGCCGTGTTCAATCATTTCACCTTCTTTGAAACCCAGTTTGTCCATTACACTGGCAATGCGGTCACTGGAGAACAAACGCATCAGGTCATCTTCCAAAGATACGAAGAATACAGAAGAACCCGGGTCGCCTTGACGTCCTGCACGACCACGTAACTGACGGTCCACACGGCGTGATTCGTGGCGTTCTGTACCGATGATGGCAAGACCGCCTGCAGCTTTCACTTCCGGACTCAGCTTGATGTCGGTACCACGGCCTGCCATGTTGGTAGCTACAGTGACGGCACCCAGCTTACCGGCCTGTGCGATGATCTCCGCTTCCTTCTCGTGGTTCTTGGCATTGAGCACATTGTGGGGAATGCCCTTATCCCGAAGCATACGGGAGATGCGCTCGGACTTTTCGATGGAGACGGTGCCCACCAGGACGGGCTGACCCTTCTCGTGGCACTCCTCGATCTGTTTGACGATGGCGCGATACTTGCCGGCCTCGGTCTTATAGACCACATCGGGGTAATCCACACGGACGACGGGCTTGTTGGTGGGGATCTCCACGATGTCCAGATCGTAGATGGAGCTGAATTCGTCCTCCTCGGTCATAGCGGTACCGGTCATGCCGGAGAGCTTGTCATAGAGGCGGAAGAAGTTCTGGAAAGTGATGGTAGCCAGAGTCTTGGACTCGTTGGCCACCTTCAGGCTCTCCTTGGCTTCGATGGCCTGATGCAGACCCTCGTTATAGCGGCGGCCGTACATGAGACGGCCGGTGAACTCGTCCACGATGACCACCTGGTTATCCTTGACCACATAGTCGATGTCCTTCTTCATGACGCCGCGGGCACGAATGGCCTGGTTGATGTGGTGGTTGATGGTGGTGTTTTCCTCGTCAGCCAGGTTGTCCAGGTGGAAGAACTTCTCTGCCTTGGCGATGCCGCGGGCGGTCAGGGTGGCAGTCTTGCGCTTTTCTTCCACGATGTAGTCGTAGTTCTGCTCTACGTCCTCGTCAAATTCCTTGTCATCGGTCTCGGCGACCACATAACAATCCAAGTCTTTTGCGAACTGGTCGGCCATCTGATACAGCTTGGTGGATTCTTCGCCACGGCCGGAGATAATTAACGGGGTACGGGCTTCGTCGATGAGGATGGAGTCCACTTCGTCCACGATGGCAAAGGTCAGGTTGCGCTGAACGGTATCCCGATCATAGACGGCCATGTTGTCACGGAGGTAGTCGAAGCCCATCTCATTGTTGGTGCCGTAGGTG
>ERZ857882.2383-NODE-2383-length-19551-cov-4.617050_pt1 | contig 19551 bp, 17 predicted proteins | sample MGYA00519697_ERZ857882 | MGnify/ENA primary metagenome ERZ857882 (study PRJEB31778, sample SAMEA3449373) | human gut metagenome | biome: human gut; feature: human-associated habitat; material: faeces | place: United Kingdom | collected 2010/2012 ...
AAACGTGACCTGGGGCATGCGCAAGCGTTTTGCAGAAGGCAAGGTTACGATGCCCTACAAGCAGTTTATGGGCTACAGACGCGGTAAGGACGGAACTCCGGAGATCGTCGAGGCGGAGGCGCGGATTGTGCAAACGATCTTCAGACGCTTTCTGGAAGGCGCGACGCCGGCGATTATCGCCAGAGAACTGAACCTCGCCGGTATTCCCTGTCCCTCCCGAAAGAGCCTGCTCGGTGAGGATGAGATTGAAGCTGCCAAGGCCAGAAAGAAGACCGCCCGGTGGAGTCCATCTACGATTGAAAGCATCCTGACCAACGAAAAGTACAAGGGAGACGCCATCCTGCAGAAGACCTATTGCACGGACTACATCAAGAAAACCTTCGTGGTGAACGATGGCAGCGAGATTCCCAAATATTACGCGCAGAACAGCCATCCGGCCATTATCAGCGCCGAGGTATTTGACTTGGTGCAGATGGAGCTGGAGTGGCGCAGCAACCTGAAAGGCAGCTACAGCGGAAAAAACTGTTTTGCTTCCCGCATTGTATGTGGTGACTGCGGCGCCTTCTATGGCAGCAAGGTATGGCACAGCACAGACGAGTACCGCCGCACGATCTGGCGGTGCAACAATAAATATGAAGGTGATAAGAAGTGCTCCACGCCGCATGTGACTCAGGATGAGTTAGAAAAAGCCTTCGTCAGCGTAATGCAGAAGGTCATTGCCGAAAAGGATGCCATCTTCGCCGTTTGCCGCGAGGTGCTGGATGAGGTGCTGGATACGAGCGAACTTGATAGGATCGCAATGAGGCTGCAGGATCAGGCGCTGGGTATGGCGGAGCGTGTCAGGAAGCTGGTTGAAGAAAATGCTAGGGTGCGAAGGGATCGGGAAGAATACCAGCGGGAATACGATGCGCTGGCGGCGGAACATGAGAAGCTCAGCCAGCAGATACAGGCTATTGAGGAGCAGAAACAGGACAAGGCTGATCGTAGGAGGAAGATTGAGATATTCTTGCGCATGCTGGAGGAGCAGGACGAGTGCGTTAGGTTTGAACCGTATACCTTTGTGACACTGGTTGACAGCGTGAGCGTTAGCTTGGATGGAAAGATGATATTCAACTTTAGGAATGATATGAATTACGAATGGCTAATCAGCAAATGAAGCTGAAACAAAAGCAAGCCGAAAGCACTGTAAGAAGCAGTGCTTTCGGCTTTATCGCTATTTTAATGCTTCCTGAACAAATGGAGAATGCAGCAATATCAAGACATAGACGACTATTTTCAGTAGGCCGTTATTTGTGGGAAAAGTATATTCCCTGTTTCCCGATGCTTTTATCCAGCGGCTTTTCCCTCTACCCCTCCGTTCTAATGCGTTTTTTCTCTCGGATTATTTGAAAGCAAGTTATTCTGTGCGACGGTGCAAGCCATTCTGAGAAAAGCCGACAGTGCGGCTTGCTCCGTCTATGATCGAGAGCAAGGCCGTATCATGCCGCGCCATGTCTGCTGCAGCAGATGGTTGCCCTTCTTCAGGCACTGCGATCCGCTTTCAGGTCAGCGAAGTCTGTAATCCCTGTTCCTGCAGCTGTGCAAGGCGCTCCCTCGCCGCCGTGGGTCTGTTATGCTCCGGGCCATAGGACTGCTCCAGCAGCGGCAGCGCTTCCTCCAGGCAGGTACGCTCCTGGGCATAGTCGCCCATCATTCCATGGGCGCGGGCCTTGTTGCGCAGGGCCTCAGCCAAGGCGATACCGCCCTGCTCCCGTGCAATCGCCAGCACCTGGGCGATGACGGGCAGGGCTTCCTCCGGCTTCCCCATGTCCAGCAGCAGCACGGTGTAATTGTTCCGGGCGACGTTGGCGTACACATGCCCGGAGCGTTCCCTGAGAATCTCCTCATAAGCGGCTTTCGCCTCGTCAAAGCGTTTCTGTCGCTGAGCAATGATCGCAAGCTGGTTGAGGCAATCAAAGTAAAAGTTGCATTTTCCCGCAAGCTCCTCAATGCCCTGCAGTGCCTGTTCATACGCCTTGCGGGCGTTATCCAGTTCTCCGAAATACAACTCCCAGGAACCAAGCGTAGACAGATAATCCAAATACATGTCTGGATACATGGAGAGACCATCGATCATCCCGATTCTGTCCAGCAGGGGTTTTGCTTCCTCGCCCAGGCCGAACTTGATACAAAGCGTAGCGCAGCCTGTCAGACATATAAAGGTTGCCGTGGCTCCGCATTCCGGGTGCTCCAGCGCATACTGAAGGCCGGTTCGGGCCAGGTAAAGGGCCTTTTCAGAGTGACCGGCGCATTCAGCACTTTGCGACAGCCTTTGATAGGCCAACGCTTTGCCCTCGGCAGGGGCATCCTCCTCCGCCAGAACAGCCTGGGCCAGCTGTTCCGACAATGCCGGATTTCTGAAGGCGAAATTGTAGCTGGCAGCGTCGCAGAATGACAGATACCTGCCGAGCGGGACGGTACGCGCATGCCTTTGCTTTTCAAAGACAGCCCGTATTGCATCCTCCTCACCCATAAACCAATTGCACAGCAATTTGTGCCACGCAACATCCACGCTGTCATCCCCGTCCTGGCAGCGGCGCAGCAGATGCTTCAGCCACTGACAGTATTTTTCCCTCTGCGACCGGAAAGGTTTCTGTGCATCCATCGCGTCGATTAGATCCATCAGCAGCTCGCCGCTGATGGGGCCCGTCAGGAACTGCAGGCTGTGCAGGATGATCGCAACGGCCCGCCGGCATTCATCTGAGAGCTCCCTAGCCAAATGGGACAGCCGCGGGCGCAGGCCGGACAAAAAGGGCGCCAGCCAGGACTCCGGCTGTGTCTTTCGGCGCAGGCATTGGGCAATGAGCGGATGCATGGAATAGCCGCTCTCGTCCTGCTCCAGCCAGCTTTGCCGAACCAGGATGGACAGATTCTTTTCCAGATCGGCGCGGTCGTGAAAAAGCTGCGGGAAATCCTCCAGCAGCGTGTCCACCGGATAGCTGTCCCGGGGCAGCAGGGTGAACAGCTGAATCACCGTTTCACAGCCCTTGGGAATCCGGCTGGCGGGATACAGCCGGGTGAGAACCTGCTCAATCCTGACCTGCTGTCCATCCTCCACCCAGGTCAGCTTCATGTCGCGCAGCAGGCTCTCACGCAGCGCGCCCACCGTCCAGTCCTTGCTTTTGGCAGCCCTTGCTATCAGCCGCAGTGTCAGCGGATGGCAGAACTCCGGGCGGGACAGCAGTTGAGCCAGCTCACCGCGCTCCGCGACGGAAAGGGGACTGCCGTAGTTGTCCCGGAAGATCAGCACGCAGGCATCGCAGCCGGGCGCGTCCAACGGATATGGCTCAAAGCCATCCAGCGCTGTGAGCCGGGAGGTCACCATCACCGTGCAGGGCAGCTGCGCAAGGGAAAGCAGCCCGGCGTCGGAATCCGCGTCATTGGTCACGTTGTCGATGAGCAGCAGCAGTGTCCCGTCCTGAGCCTCCCGCTTCAGCCGGTACAGCGCACTGCTCAGCGCCTCATCCTGCTTGAGCATGTGCAGGTCAGGGAACGCATAGACCATGCTCTCCGCCAAGCTCGTGCGGTAGGGGATGATAGCCAGCTTGTCCATCAGGTGCTCCTCGCGGCAGCGGCGGATCAACTGGCGGAACAGCTCCGTTTTGCCAATGCCGCCAATGCCGGAGATCAGGCACTTCTTCCCGGACGCCGCGAGATCGCACAGGTCGAACAGCTCCGCCTCCCGCCCGAAGAAGCGGTTCTTGGACAGGACTGTATCCTGCAAAAGGCCGGTGTAAGCCGTCAGAAGCCGAACCTCCCGGCTACCCTGCTGCTGACTCTGCCGGTGCAGCTCCCACAGAGCGTCCATGCCCAGCGCATCGTTACGGAGCACAGCCATGGCCGAATCGCCCATCGCCATACCCGCCGCCGCGTACAGCGTCATCACCATCAGCATGTACGCCGCGTGGAACGTGCAGATCTCCGGCTCGGCGTTTGTGTTTGCCCGGATCACCCCAAAGATGTCCTTCAGATGCTCGCTGATCGCCCCGGTGACGCACTCATCGTCCTCCAGCACGCGCAGAAGCGCCTCGATACGGTATCGCAGCGCTGCGTCAGAATACCCTTTTCCCTTGAGAAAGTGCTCGAACAGATCAACCTGATGGAGCAGCGTGTCGGTGGAAATGCTCGCCCCCAACTCTCTGGCGTACTCGTGATAAATCTTCAGCTCGTCATTGCGGTTGCACAGATTGGAAAAGGAACGGCTGCGCATGCCGTCATCACGCCAGATCATCCTGCCATAGGGTAGGGCGCAGAACTCATGCGCCATTATATCCTTCCAGAAGCGCAGCAGCGTTTGGCCTTTTCTCTGCTTTTTGCCGATGACGCGATCCGAATATACGGGAAAATCATCGTTCAGCAGCAGCCGGTATATATTTTTTAGGGAAAGCGTGATTCTCTCCACCTGAGCCAACACCTTTCTCAAATCGTTGCCGATACAAGCATACTCTATTCCTCCGCCATTTTTCAAGCATGTACCGTCCATTTTTCTTTTTTGTGTGATATTTTGACTTTTTTGTGCAGAGAGAGCGGCCTTTTCGTGCATGCATGGGCAAGACCCGAGAAAATCGCTCTTTTTGTGCAGCAATTCGCCGAAAATTTCCTTGCTCCCGACATCCCGGATTCGATACGATAGGACATATCAAGAAACTCAGGAGATGGCGGTATGTCGGTACAGGAAGGTAGCGTGATTCAAGGCCTGAACGGGCAGCGCTACACACTGGAAAAAGAGGTTGGTGCTGGCGGCGAGGGGCGTGTTTACCGGATTGCCGGGAAGAAACTGGTAGCCAAAATCTACAAGAAGGCGGAGCCGGAGGTCGAAGGCAAAATACGCTACATGGTGCAGCATCCCATCGCCGACCTTCGCGACAGCCAGGGCAAGGTGATTCTCACGCTGGCCTGGCCGCAGGATATTCTCAGCGATGATCAGGGTGCCTTTATCGGCTACACCATGCCCTTTATCCAGAACGGCGTGGAAATCTGCACCATTGCCCGTGGCTGCGATATGCCCAAGGCTCAGGCTATGTTCCCCGATTACAACTGGATGTTTAACCTGCGGGTGGCGCTCAACCTGTCAAGGGCAGTGGCCTATCTCCATTCCCGCAACTGCATCGTGGGCGACCTGAACTGCAAGAACATCATGATCTCGCCCGGCGGCGTCATCACCATGCTGGACAATGACAGCTTTGATTTACTGGATACTGCCTCGGGCATTCATTTCCGCTGCTGCGCCGGCACGCAGGATTATCTGGCTCCGGAGTTGCAGGGGCGCAATCTGCGTTCGCCCGGCGCAGTGTTCTCAGTACACAGCGATAATTTCGCCCTTGCTATCCATATTTTTCAGCTGTTGATGAACAACTTCCATCCCTTCACCGGCAAGAATCTGGTTGTGGTCAAGGATTCCACCTCTGTCAACCAGAGGCTCGATCACCTTGTGAACGGCAAATGCCCCTTTATTCACAACTATCCCGATCTGACGGTGCCCATCGGCGCGCCCTACCTGAACGAAATGGTGTCGCCGCAGCTGGTCAGGGATTTTTACCGTACCTTCAATTACGACGCCTCCAGCATTCAGGCGCGCGCGAGCCAGCGCACCACCGCCGCCCAATGGGTGACAGACCTGCAGCAGTACCTGAATCAGTTCTATACCCCGGGGCAGGCCTACCGGTGCCGTAACAGCGCAAGGCATTTCTACCTGCGCCAGTTTGGCAAATGCGGGCTGTGCGCTGCGGAGGCGCGGCTGGCAGGCTTCCGCAAAACGCAAACCGCCAACGCAGCCGCGACCAGACCCGCTCCAGCGACCGTTTCTGCCGGTGTATCGTCTGGGCAGACCAAGACGAATCTCCCCGCGCCGTCCACACCGGCGGCTGCCCGGACATCGCCGAAGGCGGCTCCGCAGCCTCAGCAGAAGCCCAACAGGTCGAACACGAATGACGGCAATCTCGGTTGCGGGCTCCTGATTCTGGGTTTCATCGTTGGCTTCATTCTTCTGAAGTCACTCAATGGCTAAGCGTACCGCCAACGCCAGGCGCTGACCATGGCGCTGCAGGGCAGTTTCCCGACAGTATATCCTGTGAAAACGAGCAAAGGAGATCCGCATGAAAACCTGTATCTATTGCGGCAGAACCTATCCGGAGGATGTCCGGGTATGCCCTGCCTGCGGGCTGAATTTGGAGCAGGCCCCGGAGAACATTCTGGGGCCGATTGAAATTGATGTGGAGCCGGAGACGTGGATTCCGCCGCATCAGCAGACGCCGGAGACGAGGACGCCGCCTACCCGGCAAATGCCGGAAGCACCTCAACTGCATGAGGAACAGCCGCCGATCCCCCCTCAGCAGAGCGCTGCGCCCACGCGTGCGGCGGCTGAGGGATTATCGCCCGAACTGATGCGGATGTTCCGCAGAAACCAGCATATGTACATCTTCAGGATGCTGCTTCTGATCGTTGTGGCCCTTTGCCTCCTGCTGAGCCTCCTGCTGAACCTCTGGCAACCGTACAGCAGCATGGATATGACAGATATCATCGGCATGTCGCTGGTGACGGTCGCTCCGGGCCTGCTCGGCGGGCTCTGGGGACTCTTTAGCAGCCTTGCACGGCTGAGGAAAACGCCCGGGGAGCTGGCTGCGCAGGTCAGCGCATCTCCTGCTGGCTTGATCAGTCTTTTCTCTGCCCATGAGCGTATCATCCTCAAAGCGCCGGTTGTCGGCGTGCTGCTCGGCGCCGGGGCTGTGTATGCCGCGTATCTCATCCTGTCAAACACCCCCCTGATGCATATTGTCTACAATCTGAGCATGCTGGGCCGAATCGGCGGCAGGGACTGGTGGTATGCCCTGGACAAGGCGAACGGGGGGATTGCGTGCAGCGCGATGCTGATTTTCTGCCTCAGCTATCCGATCCGTACCGTCTGTCTGTTTCTGCTCAGAGGCAAGGTCATCAAAACCCCGTAAAGGAGTGTCGCTATGGATTTATCGCAGGAATGTCCGCGAAATGAAGCATGGGAAGCCCTCCAGAATTCCACCGTCGCGGCCTTCGGAATCACGCTTCAGGGGGCGTCGCACAAGCGAAGCACGCCGCCAGTGCCCTGTCAGGATTATCATGCCATGCACTGGATGGAGGACGAAGGCATATTCCTTGCCGCCATTGCCGACGGCGTGGGCAGCTGCAAGCTCTCCCACTGGGGCGCTTATACGGCTGTGAACGCTGCGCTGGAGAGCACCCGGGAGGCGCTGAGCCAGCTGTCCGGAGGCAAAATCCTTCCTCTGGACGCAAAGAATGTGGATTTCCGAAAACAGATCAAGGAGGTCATGGTTTCCGCCTTCCGGGCTGCGCAAGAGGCGGTGGAGCGGCTGGCGGATGAAGCGGAGCCGCCCCAGATGGTGTTCTCCATGCAGTCCACCCTGACCCTGGCGATCTATGACGGGCAATGCCTGTACCACGGGCATGCGGGGGACGACGGAATTGTGGCCCAGCTGCCCGACGGTACGGTGGAGAGGGCCACCCGCCGGATGAAGGGCGAGGAGGCAAGCAGCGTCTTCCCGCTGCAAAGCGGCGAAAGGGCATGGAGTTTCGGCCTGGTTCCGGAGGTTGCCGGTTTCGTTATGGCGACCGATGGCGTGCTGGATGCCTTCGTGCAGAATCATCCTGATTACTATGGCATCAACTATTGCAATGGCATCTGCTACGCCTTCATGGAGGACGCCATGAAGCGGCTGGCACAGCAAAGCAGCGGCGCTGCCGAGGCGGCCATGGAGCAGTACATGAGCTTCATGCAATCTGAAGAATACACACAGCAGGTCACCGACGACCTGACGCTGGTAGCAGTCGTATCCCCGATGCTGATGGCGAAATCCAAACAGCCGGATTTCAGTTTGGAGATCTGGAACACTATCGTGCAGGAGAGCATGAATGCCAAGCGGCGGGCGCTGAATCACCGGGCGACGCAGGAGGCCGGTCAACCGGCGCAGATGCCGGAACTTCCGACGGAGCCGGAGGCGGCGCTTCCTCAGGAAGCGCCTGCCCATACTGAGGAGGATTCTTCTTTTTTTCCGGAGCCCCCGAGAATGCGGGGGCAAAAAAAAAGGTCATCCACCAGAGAATCACCGTGGCGGTTCTGGCGATGGTGATATCGGTGCTTCTCGGTATGCTGCTGGTCAATCACTTCTTATACAGGCGGAAGCTGGCATCCTACAACGCCCTCTCGGTGCAATACAGCGCGCTCACCCGGGATTATGACGAGCTGAAGGAGCGCTGTGCCGCGCTGGAACAGACAGCCCGGGATGCGCAGGGCAGAGCGGAAAGCGTCGAACGCGAGCTGGAGGCCATTCAGTAGCTGAGCCTCCGTGCGGAGACGACGCCGGAGCCCGAGGCGTCGCACATCCTACGTCCCCTCAGGCGCCCGAAGAGGATTGGGACGGCATGCATTAAAGATGTCCCATCCGTGCCGGTAAGATTGTCACGATACAGAGAAATTCAGAAGCAAATGATTCGGCATGATCGTCGAAAAAGGAGGAATACTCATGAAAAAATGCAGTCAATGCGGAAAGGTCTATTCAGACCTGATCACCACCTGTTCCTACTGCGGCGCGCCTCTTGGCAGCAGCGCACCCTCCGCCGCCCCTAAGCAATCCCCGGTTCAGCAGCGCCATACGCCTCCCGCGAAGCCGGTCACACCGCCCGTCGCTCATCAGACTGTGCCTGCCACAGAGAATGTGGGCAAGGGCTTTCTTGGTGCTTGTCTCTTTGCCCTGGGCGGTGCGGTCATTCAGGCCGTTTTGATTAACATCGGCATTGTGGCGGCCATTTCGGGCATTATCACCTATTTCCTGGCAATATACGGCTATCAGAAATTCTCGGGCATCGGCAATGTGTCCTCGAAAAAGGCGGTCTGGATCGGCATTCCCATTTCCCTGCTGATGGTAATCCTGGGAACGGCTTTCGGTTACTCCTTCTACTTCGCCCAGCAGTGGGGTGTGCGCATGTCGGAAGCCGCGCATCTGATCCAGCAGAACAGTACCATCGTCAGCGCTATGGGAGAAGACATTATGAGCTCTTTGATGCTGTGGGGCGGAGCAGTGGTCGTTTCCCTGATCCTCAGAAGGAAGAAGAAGGGATAATACGTTGAGGTCATGCATCGCATACCGTCAGGCTCACATTGGCAAGCAACACACGCCCAAAAGAAAGAAGGAATAAACATGTACAATATCATGAATTACGGTGAAAAACACATTGCCTGCGTCCTTTTGGTGGACGTATCCGGCTCCATGAGCGGCGATGCCATTCAGGAGCTGAACGAGGGGCTGCGCGTGTTCGGCGAGGCCCTGAAATCCGATTCCAAGGCCTATGGCTGTGCAGACGTGTGCGTGGTCAGCTTTGGCAGCAAGGTGGAGCAGGTGGTTCCCTTTTGCCCTGCGGCGGAATACGTTGCCCCTGTGCTCACCGCCGGAGGCTTGACCGTCATGAACGAGGCCGTCATCACCGGTCTGGATATGATTGAGCTGCGCAAGCAGGAGTACAAGGATGTGGGTGTGGATTACTGGCGTCCGTGGGTGTTCCTGCTCACCGACGGTGTTCCCACGGACAATGAGCTGTATCAGGACGCCCAGCAGCGGCTTCAGGATGCTCTGAACAACAAGAAGATCAACTTCTTCCCCATGGGAATCGGCAGCGGAGCAGATACCCAGACCCTGAAAAAATACACCAAGAACGGCAGCGGTATGGTGCTCAAGGCCTCCAAGGAGAACTTCCAGGAAGCCTTCGTGTGGCTTTCCAGCAGCATGAGTGTGGTCAGCAACTCCGATCCGTCCATGAGCAAGGTGGAGCTGGAGCCCCTGCCCAACACCATCACCGTGGAGCTGTAATGAGCGTCCCTTCGCTGGTTGAAAAGCTGATTCGTTGTCCTCAATCGCTCACTTGGAAGGATGTGTTTTCCGGTTGGAGGGAAAATCACACCCGGAAAGACGCGGATTATGCCATGCTTGCCAGCACAACACTGGACTCCGCCCAGACCGAGATGAGCATGCTGCAAAAATGGCAACGGCCCTGGTTGTTTTCCAGGATATTTCTGGTTGGCCTGGCTGCGTTTGCCGTGCTGCTCGCCTCCATCCTCGTGGTCATCGCCGTTCAGGGAGCGTGCGGCAATCCTTGTTTGAACCTGCTGATGTTTCTGCTGCCGCCCTGCGTGGTACCGGTGACGCTGATGATCTTCTTTTGGGAGATGAACGCGCCCCGGAACATATCGCTGGCGGAGCTCATCGGGTATTTCTTTACCGGCGGCGTGCTTTCGCTGATGGTCAGCCTGCTGCTCTTCCCGCTGATTCCCGGCTACGAGGCCTTATGGGCGCCCGTGGCGGAGGAGCCGGGCAAGCTGCTCATCTCCATGCTCTTTCTTCGCCGCCTGCACCGGAAAAAGGTCGGGTGTTCGGGCTGAACGGGCTGGTCATCGGCGCGGCGGTGGGCGCGGGCTTTGCTGCCTTTGAAAGCGCGCAGTATGCCTACGACGCCTACCTGGAGGGCATCATGCAGATGAACATCTCCTATGATGAGCTTCTCCGTCACGGTGTCAGCATGATCTTTGTGTCCGACACCCTGATTCCGGTGCTGATCTCCATCGTGCTGCGGGGCATCGGCGCGGTGTGCTGTCATGTGCTTTACTGCGCCCCCTACAGCTGCGTTGCCGCGCTGAGTCACATGGATTTCTGGGCAGTTTTCCTGCTTTCCTGTGTAGTGCACGCGCTCTGGAACGCTCCGGTCGGTTCCCTGCTGCTCAAGCTGCCCGCCGCAGCCGCTCTGCTGTGGCTCAGCAGCCGCTATGGCGTGCGTAGATCCTTCGCGCAGCTCAGCGCGGGTGTTGCCACCGCCGGACAGGGCGCAGGCAGCGTCACCGCCCTGCGGGTTCAGGGGGTTGCAGGAGTTCATGACGGCGTCGCCTTTGCGCTGACGAAGCTTGAAATCCTCATCGGCAGCGATGCTGACTGCCATCTGAGCTATCCCGTCGGTACCCCCGGCATCAGTGCCCGACACTGCAAGCTGCTTGCCCGGCATGGGCAGCTGTACCTGGCGGACATGGGTAGCCATGCCGGCACTTACCTCAACGGCGTAAAGCTTCGTCCCGGTACCGGCTATCCGCTGAAGGCGGGCGACAGCTTCACCCTGGGCAGCGATGAACAGGCCTTCACAGTCGTATGACAAGCCACCCTGACAAAAGGAGGAACAACGATGAAGAGAATCATGACGGTACTGCTTTGCTGCGCGGTGCTGCTGTCCCTGTGGGCAGGCGTTGCCGCGGCGGAGAACACGCCAGTATACATCGAGCCTGCGGAGGCCTTTGCGGGCGGCTCCGGCACGGCGGACGATCCGTTTCGGATTGAAACTGCTCAGCAGCTGGCTTTGCTGGCGAAGGTGATCAACCAGAACTACGACTGGGAGCACTTGGACGAGAGAGACCTGTACAAGAACGGATACTATGCCCTGACGGCAGACATTGCGCTGAACGACACTTCCAATTTCGCCAACTGGGAGACTGAAGCGCCTGCGTATGTCTGGGAACCCATTGGTATCCGGAGCGAAAGCAATTCAAGCAGTTATTATGACTTTCGCGGTGCGTTCGACGGTCAGGGATACACGATCTCCGGCCTGTATTGTCTTTCCGAACTCCTGTATGACAAGGAGGATACCGCCGGCGGCCTATTCGGACAGGTAATGGATGCGCAGATCCGCAATGTCAACATCACGGATTCCATGCTAAAGGCCGCTGATAAGCAGGAAGCCGGTCTGCTTGTGGGATCAGGCACAGGCTCCGTGATTGAAAACTGCCATGTGTCGGGCCGGGTCATGCTGGATCATGTGCGTAGCGGTGGCGGCGTGGTCGGCTATATGTTTGGCGATGGCTTGAAGGACTGCTCCTTCTCGGGCAGCATCACGGCGGAGAATACCTCCGGCTATGTGGGCGGCGTCTGCGGCTCGCTTTCCTGTACAGGTGAGGGGCTTGTCAACTACGCATCCATCGAAGTCCGGAATTCTCCCATTCTCGCGGCCTGCGGCGGCGTGGTCGGGTCTGTGTACGAGTGCGCGCTGCGGAACAGCCGGAACGTCGGCAGCGTCACCGTGCTTGGAGAAGCGGATGACGTCGGCGGCGTCTGCGGCGTGTGTTCATCAGGTTTCAGCCTGGAGAAGGATGAAAATGGGGAGACGGTTTCCGTGGCGGCAGATGCGGAGATCATCGGCTGCGTCAACAGCGGTGATGTCACCGCGAAGAAGGCGACGTCTGTGGGCGGCGTCATTGGCGATGCATTCAACTGCTTTCTACCCACAGGTCAGATCACCATTCAGGGGTGCGCCAACGAAGGAAATGTTGCCGGCCTGGAGAATGCCGGCGGCATTGCCGGGAGAATCTTCCTGGAGTACGCCTCGTACCGGATGCAGCAGTGCGTCAACAGGGGCAGCGTGACGGGGAATGGCAGGGCTGGTGGCATTGCAGGTTCGGCAAACACCGCGAAGGGCGCTTCTGTCATCGAAGGATGCGAAAACCAGGGCAACGTATCGTCTGATAGCTGTGCCGGCGGCATTCTCGGCTGGGGCGTCGATCCCAATCTGGCCTGGAAGGATGGGGACGCTGGCTCCCTGACCATCGCCAAATGCCGCAACAGCGGCAATGCCAGCGTGGCGTCCGGTACTGCCGGCGGCATTCTGAGCCGTCTGATGAACGGGGGCTACGACTACATCATCGAGATCACCCAGTGCGAAAACACCGGCGCCATCCACAGCGATGGTATCGGGCGGTTGGGCGGCGTTCTCGGCGGATGCACTGCGGGTTATGTGTTTGGGCTTGAAGAGAAGGCAGCCTGCTACATCCGCTCCTGCGTCAACAGCGGCGTGCTGAGCTACGGGGATGCCACGGTCAACGTGGCGGATTACACGGCCGGGGAAACCGATGACGGTAGAGCGCTGAACGCCACTGAAAAGGCTGTGATCGCCATGGGTGGAAGCGCCGTGGGCGGCATGGTGGGCGCGTCCTTTGGGACGGTGGTGGAATCCTGCCTGAACCGGGGACTGGTGATGCTGCCTGCCGGGACTGTACCCATCAGCGATATTGAAGCCAATGTCCGCCTGACCGATGAGGATTCCGTCGCCTTTGTTGGCGGCATCTACGGTCTGTCCCTGTGCGGCAGTAGCGACGCCTCCAAGAATGAACGCGTTACCGACTGCGCGTATACGGATAGCTTTACCGCAGCGGTCTACGCGCCCTTCCTGCCTGCGGATTCGGAGGCTGTCGCCGGGAACCGTCAGGTTACGGCGGAGGAAGCCGATGCGCTGGCAGCTGAGCTTCTGCATTGACGCTTCTGTGCCCGATGGCAGTACCCTGAAAAACAGACAGTGAAATCAGTGACCTCCTGTTGCAGCACGCAGAAAAGCAACTGCAACAGGAGATCATTTGTTTGCCAGCTTTCTTTGCTCGCGGCCGGGAACAGAGCATCAAATATGACAGGGACGAGCTTTTCCGTTCAGCTTCAAAAGAGAAGCACCATGAGCTGCTTCAGTCGGCATAAGGATGGCCACGGACCTGCCCAATGGGAAGCGGCGCTTTTCAATCTTCGTGTGCGCAGGCACGGAATCCAATATGGCAGCCGCGAGTCCTGCAGTACCTGCCCCTACCTCTGCACAGATTCCATGAATACTAAGACAGTCAGCATCGGGCACAACACAAACATCGTTGCCGTGAACATGTACGGTATTAACGGTTGCCACAGGGATTGAAGAAATTGATGCTGAAACCGGATGCACCCAAGATCAAACGGTTGCCAACTCGATAACCTGCAGCCGTTTTTCATGCATCCAACCAGAATGGTGCAAAGTAGAGAACTTGAAATAAAGTGCCTATTACATCTGGTGTTATGGAGTCTAAATCCGACAGCGTACCGCCTTTAGGTAGGCGGTACGTTTTGTTTTGCAGAGAAGTCAGATTGTAGGCAATCGTGATCTTGAAATAATCGTCAGGTTCGTCCCAGACGGTAACGGAGTTTACAAACAGATCAATGAGCCGTTTTCTAAAATCATCGTCATTTATATCCCCGTCCTTGAACTGGTTCAGCCAGTAGACAACCTGTGCTTTTTCCAGAAACAGTACGCCCTTTTCTTCATTCTTGAGTTCACCTTCAAGCAGCTTCTTTTCCTTTTCCAGTTCCACCATACGCTTCACCAGAGTTTCAGGAGCAGCCCCGGTTTCAATAGCCTTAGTGATATTCTCAAGGGACAGTCTGGTTTCATGGAGTCTGCTGCGGATAGCAGGAATGTTGGTGGTTGTTTCTACGTCCCGTGTGTTTGCCTGTACTGCTACGTTGGCAATGGTTTCTATATTTTCATCCGTGAGAAGGGCAAGTGCGTCCTGAACAACAACGTCCTCAATGTGATCTTTCCGTAGGTTCTTCTTGGAACAGTCTGCTTTCAGACTTTTCTTTCCATAACATTCATAATAGGTGTAACCGTTTGTGTTGCAGCTTGCGTTCATTCTAAACCCACAATGCCCGCAGTAGAGTTTCCCGGAGAGAAGGTATATTCTCTTTGCCTTGAAGGTTCCTGAGTGCTTGGTGTTGGATTTCATACGTCTTTGTACCTTATCGAAAGTTTCTTTATCAATGATCGGAGGTATCACGTCCTCTGCCTGATAGTCATTGAATTTATAAGTGCCGATATACTTTTCATTGTGAAGGATTTTGCTGAAAGAACTCTTGCCAAACTTTGCACCTTTGGAAGTTCTGTACCCCTTGGCATTAAACAGACGGCAAATTTCCGCTACTGTATGACCCTCTGCATACATGGAAAATGCTTCCCGGACAATATGAGCGGTATCTTCATCAATGACAAACTTCTTACCTTCTGTCTTATATCCCAGAGGAATATGACCACCTGTGGAGTTATGCTTATAGGCAGACTCACGAAGTCCACGGTTGATTTTCTGGGACAGTTCCGCACTATAAAACTCAGCCATACCTTCAAGGACGGACTCAAGGATAATACCTTCCGGGTCATTGCTGATATTCTCAGTTGCAGAGATCAACTGCACACCGTTCTTTCTAAGACGGTATTTGTAGGTTGCACTGTCATACCGGGAGCGGGCGAACCTGTCCAGCTTATAAACGATCACTGCGTCAAAGTTATGTTTCTCACTGTCCTTTATCATCTTGAGAAAAGAGGTACGCTTTTCAATATCCTTGCTGGCAGAGGTAGCCCGGTCTGCGTAAATCTCTACAATTCTAAATCCGTGACGTTCACAGAACTCACGGCATACTCTGGTTTGTCCCTCAATGGATTGTTCTGTCTGATTGTTGCTGGAATAGCGAACATACAGGCAGACATTTTTTATATCTTCATACATGGTTCTTCCTCCATTCTGCAAGGTTGATTACCCGGCACTTACTACTTCCCCTTTTCCTGCCTTACGAAGTTCAAGCTGGCAAGAAAAGATAATATTCTGTTGCCCCTCTGCGTCTGCTGCACGAAAAGCCTTAATAAGAAGCTGTTCGTGATCGGAGAGTACAATGGTCTGGGGTTTTCTAACTTCACTTAGACCTATTAGATAATCAGCAGTCACGTCAAAGTATTTGGAAAGACGGCAAATAACGTCCATTTTAGGTTGCGAACCGTTCTTCCATCCTGAAACACTGGGGGATGAAACCCCTGCAACTGCAAGCATTTCAGGGGTTTGCGGCTTCATTCCACGTTCAGTACACAAGGTTTCATAGCGTTCATAAAATGTCATAAGGACACCTCCAAAAATTTTTCTAAGAAAACTTTGATTTCCCTATTGACAATCTAAGTAAACCTTGATATACTATGAACTGTCAACAAGAGTTGTTTACAAAAGGGTGCAAGAAACCCGCCTGTCAAGGCGTAAATTTTTGCCCCGGCAGGTTTCCTATGCTATATAGACTCGACACCTATATTATAAGCATTGAAACCTCCCTTGTCAACTATTGTTTACAAGATTACAGATAAGAAGGGAGGTAATGACCGTGGAAGAACTTAACAAAATCCGTGAACGCTTGAAGAACAACCGTCTATCTTTTACTTGGCTGATCTTCCAGTTGGACAACAAGGGTATCAAGACGGACAAGACCGAAGTGAGTTCAATCTTTGCCGGGACTCGCAGGGGTGCAAAAGCAGACTCTAAAACGCATGACTTCATGGATTATCAGCGTCATACCTATAAGACTATCATTGAGGAATAGGAGAACGCACATGAAAATTACTGACGAGTGCAAGTTGCACTTACAAACGGCTGATCTGCTTCTGGAAGGTATCAAAGAGTCTATGAGTGAACTGGAAAAGGAATGTATGCCCGCCCCGGAACACTCTGTCAATTCAGTAAGCAGACGTATCATTCAGGTAAGACAAGAACTCCTGCGGGTGCAGCAGGAACTTCATCCTTGGGGTTAAAATTTTACCTGCAAACTCTCCAATGCTTTATGCATAAAGTGAGAGAATTAAGCAAAGGAGGAATAAATGCTGAAAGTATTATCACTGTTCAGCGGAATAGGAGCCTTTGAAAAGGCACTGGAAAATCTGAAAATCGCATACACGTTGGTAGGTTACTGTGAGATTGATAAGTTCGCAAGCAAGGCGTACTCCCTTCTCCACAATGTGCCTGAGAGCATGAACTACGGCGATATAACGAAGATTGATGAAACCCAGTTGCCGAAAGACCTTGACCTTCTGACCTACGGTTTCCCCTGTCAGGACATATCCATTGCAGGGGCTAAGAAAGGACTGGTGGACGAAGAAGGGAAGAAAACACGAAGCGGTCTGTTCTTTGACGCACTTCGCATTATTGAAGCTACGAAGCCGAAGATTGCGATTGCGGAAAATGTAAAGAACTTGACCAGTAAGAGCATGAAGCCTGTGTTTAACACAGTTTTATCCAGTCTTGAAGAAGCTGGCTAATGCCATTGTTGAAGTAAGAAACACGGGTGACGTTGCTATCAATTTAGGCTGGACACCATTCAGCGTGACGGACTCTGAAAACAACCTGATCGCTACGGAAAACAGTAGCATGATTTACGCTCAACCCAGTGTTGTATATCCGGGTGAAGTAGGATATTATTTCGCTGCAAGGGTTGAACTTCCCGGAGATATTGATACCTCTACTTCATATAATCTGATTTATGATACAGACAGCATATTCATGAACAAACAATCCATTTCGTTCAAAGGTTTTGTGCCCTTTGGCACAAAGCTGCGCGAGCAGACCGTGCCATTGGGAAACGCCATTCCCGTTGGAGCGGAAATTTTGGAGCAGACGGACGGCAAGCTGACCATCCGCGTGCCGGAATGCGGCGGCGGCGTATTGCTTACGGGCTTGCGCGGTAACGTTGGCAGCGTGGACTGGGACGCTGCAAGCTGGTTAGCCATGGACGTTACCTTTCCGCAGCCCGAACAATTCGCGCTATGCCTTTGCCTGGGCTTCTACCGCTATGATCAGGCGCCGGAGCGGGAGGCGCCATACTTTGGCATGCTTACCGGCATCTTTCCGAATTATCAAACCCGCATCTCCTTGGGATTTGAGGAATTGGCATGCAAAAACGGCTTTCTGCCGCGCACGCCGGGCAAGTTAAAAACCGTGGCCGCCGGCCTGCCCATCGCCCCCAACGAGATTTCCGCTGTGTATATTGGCGCGCGCGCCTGCCATGTGCCGCAGGTTATTGAGCTAAGCAATCTGTTCCTTAGCGATAGGGAGCCGGACTATCCCATGCAAAATACGAAAATGGTGGATGCGCTTGGCCAATGGACACAGAAGGACTGGCCCGGCAAAATGCATAGCGTAGAAGAAATGGTTAGGGCCTTACAAAGCGAGCTAACGGCGCCCACGCTGCCCCCCATCCCGCGCAGGAACAAATGGGGAGGCGATCTGGATAGGAAGCTCACGGAGGGAACGGGCTTTTATGCAACCTACAAGGATAAAAACAACAAATGGTGGCTGGTTGATCCGGACGGTTATGCGTACTTTGTTATGGGGCTGGAGATGGTGGCGCCGGGCAGCAGCGGCGTGCTGAACGAATGGCGCGACGCCTATACCTGGTTGCCGGAAAAGGAGGGCGAGTTTGCCGCGGCATGGAGCGAAATGCGCGGCGACCCAACGCGCGCGCGCCGCGTGGCCTATTCGGAGGATGTGGACTTTGCAAAAATCAATTTGATTCGGGCATATGGGCAGGATTGGGAGCGGAAATGGGCGGAGCTGACCATTGCGCGCCTGGATGCATGGGGGATCAACAACGTTGGCGTTTCCGGCTCGCCCAAAGGCCGGCTGATGGCTTCGCCGCTGGGCAAGTACCGGCAATACCCCTGTTTTCACTTCGTAGGCAATTATCCATGCACGAGGGCAACCATCTTCCGTGATTTCCCGGACGTATTCTCTAAGGAATACGAGGAAGCCGCGGCAAATTACGCGGCCAATCTGGAAACCATCAAGGATATTCCCTATATCGTAGGGTACTTTATGACCAACGAGCCGGAATGGGCCTTCATCGAGGATTTGGAGATTTCTGAGATGCTGCTCGCCCATCCGGAGCATCTGGCTACCAAGGACGTTTTTATCGCGTTTATCAAGGCGTGCTATGCGACCATTGACGCCTTCAACAGCGCGTGGAATTTGCAGCTTTCCTCCTTCGATGGGCTACTCCATCCCATTGCCGACGCGCGCAGGCTATCGGAAACGGCGCGGAAGGACCTTGACGCTTTCTCCCGCATCATGATTGAACAATATATCAAGGTGCCCGCGCTCAAGTGCAAGGAGGTGGATCCCAATCATCTCAATTTTGGCATGAGGTATCCTTATATTGCCTATGCAAACCAAACGGCGGGGCATCAGTACCTGGATGTATTCGATATCAACGACTATCGCTACGATCCCAAAGACTATATCAACTGGATTGGCTCCCTGGTGGATATGCCGGTAATGGTAAGTGAATTTCACCATGGCTCCTTGGATCGCGGCCTGCCCGTAACAGGCATACGTGGCGTGCGCACCCAGGAGGAGCGCGGCGTGGCCTACCGCTACTATGTTGAACGCGGCGCTTCTACCGACTACTTTGTGGGCTCGGTATACTTTGTATTCAGCGATCAGCCCATTCTGTGCACCAATTATCAGGAAAATTACAATATTGGCTTTGTGGACATCTGCCAGATGCCGCATACCGAGATCACCAATGCTGTGCGTGAAACCGCAATGGCTGTATACGATGTGCACGCCGGTACAAAAGCAAATTACCAGCGGCAGCCGGATGTGATTCCACTGAACGCCTGCTGAGGCAGATAGGGGGGAAGGAAGCCGCAAGGCGTTCCAAAGCCTGGGCGAGGCGGGAAGGCGCGCGATGGAAAACCCATCTTCCAAAAGTTTATATCGCTTGAAGCATGCAAAGCTGCACAGGGGCTTGTTTCCCGCTCTTGGTGAATGGACGCAGAAGCGCCCGCGCCCTTTTGGGCCGGCTGCTCTGCCGGGTTGAAAACGGGCCTGGCGCAGGGTTC
>ERZ857882.2384-NODE-2384-length-19549-cov-4.388530_pt1 | contig 19549 bp, 19 predicted proteins | sample MGYA00519697_ERZ857882 | MGnify/ENA primary metagenome ERZ857882 (study PRJEB31778, sample SAMEA3449373) | human gut metagenome | biome: human gut; feature: human-associated habitat; material: faeces | place: United Kingdom | collected 2010/2012 ...
CGGCACGTTTCGGCATCGGTGCGGACCGCTCGGTGAACTACAAGTGCGACGAGGCGGGCACGGCGCTCAATTATGAGGTCATCAGCGAGGCCGTGTGCAGCGTCCGCGCCGCCCGGCCGCTCAGCGCCGACTGGAAGCGCCGCATCGACGAGGACGTGCAGAAAAGAGGGAGATAAGCGGTATGTACGGAGCGATTTTGGGCGACATCGTGGGCAGCCCCTACGAGTTTGACTGCAACAACTATAAGGCGAAGGATTTCCCCCTGTTCAGCCGCCGTTCCGACTTTACCGACGATACGGTGATGACGCTGGCGGTGGCAAAGGCGCTGCTCAGCACCCGTGGGCAAGACGATGCCGCCATCAAAGCGGCACTGGTGCGGGAGATGCAGCAACTGGGCCGCGCCTACCCCGACCGGGGCTATGGCACCCATTTTGGCGGCTGGCTCTATGAGGATGACCCGCAGCCCTACCAGAGCTACGGCAACGGCAGCGCCATGCGGGTGTCATCTGCCGCATGGCTGGCGAAAAATATGGCGGAAACGCTGCATCTGGCGCGGCTCACCGCCGAGGTGACCCACGACCACCCGGAGGGCATCAAGGGCGCACAGGCCACCGCCGCGGCCATCTTTCTCGCCCGCACGGGTCACGACAAAGCGGAAATCAAAGCGTATGTGGAGCGCGAATTCGGCTACGACCTCGGCCGTAGCTGCGATGAGATCCGCCCCACCTACCATCATGTAGAGAGCTGCCAGGAAACCGTACCGCAGGCGATCACCGCATTTCTGGAAAGCACAGATTTTGAGGACGCGCTGCGCACAGCAGTGTCCCTCGGCGGTGACAGCGACACCCTCGCCGCCATCACCGGCAGCATCGCCGAGGCGTTCTACGGCGTGCCGGAGGAACTGCGGCAGGAGTGCCGCAAGCGGCTGACGCCTGAGCTGGCGGAGATCCTGATTGAATGGGAGAAAGCTGCGTTTTGATGGCGTATCAAAGACGCGGGTGGTTTAAAATCTGCCTCGCTATAGACAAAGAGAACCGTGTGCTGACCGCAAGGTCAGCACACGGTTTTTCATTTGGATTCCTTCAGCCAGACCTCCAGTTCCTTCTGAGAGATCAGCCCCTGCTCACATTTATCCTTCTCCGCTCTGGCCCGCTCACTCCAATCGTAAAACTGCTGGTCGGTGATCCGTCCGGCCTTGATCCACGCAAAGCGCTTTTTGTACTCTCGGCGGTAGACCTTGAATACCTCATCGTCCCGCTTGCTGCGCGTCCATGTATTGATGGCCCCGACCTCCCGACAGGTGCGCCCGCGCTCGTCGGCCACGCGACCGCAGTACTCCGTCGCGCCATGCCGCATCACCGCAAAGTACCTGCCGCAGTTTTTGCAGCGACGCATCTTAATTTCCTGCTTCACACAGGCGCGGAGCTGGAAGTCGAGGATATCGTAGATGTTATTTGGCGTCAGAACCTCGGTAAACACTTCACCGATCAACTCAAACCCAATCGGCTGCGGATAGAATCGAAATGCCGTCTCGCCGCTGCGCTGATAATAGTCGACCATTCGCTTCGAGGTCGGCTCGTCGCTGTTGTCCGCATCCAGCACATTTTCAAACAGCTCCACGATCTGTCTCTGCATCCGTCGCAAGGTGTCCGGTAACGCATAGAGATATTTGCGTGGCAGCATATCCTCCGTGTACTGTTCGAAGATCACCGCCCGTGACAGCCGATACCTCCAGTCCAGCGCAAGCTGCTGAAAATAGATGTGCCGCAGTTCGAGCTCATCCAACAGTGCGTTTACTTCCTCGGCATACTGTTTCTCCCGTGTTGTCGTAAGCTGCCAGAGTACCTCGTTGAGCTGCCGGATCGCCGGCTCGATCTCGTCGATGTTCATGTCAACGAGTGACAGCAAGCTCTCGGGAAACGACACGGTCTTCGATGTCTGCACCATGCCCTTTCCGTAGTCCGCGCCATAGCTATAATGCTCCGCACCATCCGCAATGTAGGTTTCGAATTGAAAAGAGATCATTTTCGCTCTCCCGTTTTAGACTTATTTACAATCCGTTCATTTATCGGTCTTGACAGATTTTTTCATTTCTGTTAGTCTAAGTACATAGACCGAATATTCTTTATTTCAAAAATAAGTCTAACCTGTATGGGCGATAAAGTCAAGAGAAAAATTCGGTCGTCTCTGCACCTCGACAACTGAATACCCATCACCGGAGATGATACACGCCGGAGAAGTAACGCCAGGACGCCGCGGCAAAGCGGTCGAGCGTACCAAGGCAGCGAAAACGTCGTGCAGGTCAAACAAGGCCGCAGGGCAGGAACGGGTACGGTGCGTGGCAGAGAACAAAGAAAGGGGGAAGAAACATACATCGTTCCTACAAAAAGGAAAACCGCTGAACTGTTGCAGCAGTCCAGCGGCGCGCCGCGTTTCGGAAAACGCAGACTCCATCTGCAAACAGTCTAACAGAGGGACCTCCGAAACGCAAGTAATTTTTCTCTGAATTCTATTGGAGGTAACGATTTTGAAAATATCAACCTATCACAGCTACGATGAATTGCCGCTGTTCCTCAATGCGGAACTGGTGGCAAAGGTGCTGGGCGTGTCCATCTCCAGTGCCTACGAGCTGATGCACGAAGAAGTATTTCCGTCCGTGCGCGTCGGCAGTCGGTTCGTGGTGCCCAAGGATAAATTCCAACAGTGGGTAGAGCGGCAGACTGGAGGTGCCAGATGAGAACCTGGACAAAGCGCGATCCGGTCAAGAATTATTTTCCTCTGCCCAATGAGATCTATCAGCTGGGCCTGTCTCACGGCGCGATCGCTGTTTACGGTTACCTGCTCCGCATCGAAGACCGCAGAACCTATCAGTGCCATCCCAGCTACGCCACCATCGGCAAGGCGGTGGGCATGAGCAACAACACCGTGCGAAAATATGTGCAGGAGTTGGAGGAACGCGGGCTCATCCGCACAGAGCGCACCAGCATTATCACGCAGGACGGGCGCAAGCAAAACGGAAGTCTGCTCTACACGATCCTGCCGATCCAGTTTTCCATCGGGGAATTTTATCAGCGGCAGATGGATGCTGTGGACAGAGCAAAGGAACGGCAGCGAGTGGCAAGACGCATGGAGCAGACCAGCGTGTGAAAACAGCAGATATGTTTCTCTGCGTCCTGTTGCTGTGACCGAAAAGAACCGCGGGACCCATCGGGGCGAAGAGAGGTATAGCAGCGGGGCTGCGCGTGCCTGCGGGCCCGCGGCGCCGATGAACTGCGTCAACCCGCCCTTGGCGGGCAGCCGCAGTTCATCGGCTGTTATTCTGCTCCCACGGTTTTCACCGCCTCAAATTTGAAGGCATTTTCACAGATTTTGTACTTTCGGATGTGCTGCACAGATCAGTTCCCCGCGCCGTTCGCCCTGTGTGCCGCTGTGTGTGCGTTTAGGGGCTGGGGTGGAGTGTTTACCCACCAAAGCCCATTGAAGCGAGCGTTGCGGCGTTTGTGGGCGATGTGTGAGAGATCCTTGCGAATACTGTTCCGACAAAGGAGAAATGAGTCATATAGGGGTGAGTTTTTCCTCCTGACCATGCCCTGTTTCGGAGATTGTAGCCCCTTGTTTACCCGTTCGATTAAAGCACAGACCGGCTATAATTTGTCAAGCTGAAATCTCATTTGGGATATAGGGCGTATAGGCCTTGTTGTCTCTCATAACAGCGTAAATGATGGAGACCATCTTCCTGCAGGCGTGGCCCACGGACGCCATGTAGGGCTTCCCTTCATCTCGTTTTTTCTGAAAATAAAGCTTCAGTGCCGGATCGTGAAGCACCGCCGATGAAGCCGCCAGCCAAATGGCGTGCCGCAAATAAGGCGAGCCTCGTTTGGACATACGGTTTCTGACGCCGTTGTATTCACCGGACTGCCGCATGGTTGGATCGATCCCCGCGTAGGCGGCAAGCTTTGCCGCGGAGGAAAAACGGCTGATGTCTCCAATCTCGCTGAGGATGTACGCGCCAAGGGTCGGGCCGATGCCGGTGATGGTGGTGATCGGCGTATCCAGGGTGTCCATGATCTCCGCGATCTTGCGGTCCATTTCTCGAACCTGCTGTTTCAAAAAATCGAGGTGCTTCGCGTAAAGCCGGATCATCATGCTGAAAACGTCGCCGGCCATGGCGAAGCCAAAGGAATTGCGCGCAAGCTCCTGAAGTTCCTGCGCTTTCGCCATGCGAAAGCGCTTGTGGCTGGAGACTTCGATGAGATGACAAAGCTCCTCAAAAGGCATCTCGGATAATTCCTTTGGCGTAGGACAGGTTTGCAAAATTGCCATGGAAGTATCGCCAAACAGATTGGTAAAAGCTGTTTCGTATTCAGGAAAGACCTGATCCAGCAGGGCAACGACCTTTCGCTTAACATCTGCCTGCATGGAAACGATGGCGTGCCGTCCACGGCACAGCTCTCTCAGTTCATAAATGTTTTCCGGGTGCAGGGTAGACTCGGAGAAGTGTCCGAAACGGATCACCTCCGCGATGAGCAGGGCGTCCCGCGGATCTGTTTTGGCCTGACGGATGTAGAAGCTGCGGATGGAGTTGGTCTGCACTGGGTTGATGACCTGAACACGGAAGCCCTCCTTCTGAAGTCTGGTAAAAAGAGCGAGCCAGTAGTGTCCGGTGGCCTCCATTGCAAAGAAAACCTCGTCAAGTGGCAGCTTGGCCTTGGCGAGCATGGCCAGCAGCCGATTGTACCCGGAGCAGTTGTTGGTGAAGGAAAACGGCTTGATGATGACGGTGCCCTCGCCGTCGATCACCGCTGCCTCGTGCTTCCTCTTGGCAATGTCGATCCCAACGATGTACATAGTGTAGGCTCCTCTCATGTTCAAATTACGGACATTCCTCGTGCTGCTGAAGGTCACAACCTGTTGCGAGATTAGAAGAAAGCGATCTATCGCCCCGACATCCGGCTCATAAGTGACATCCCACAGGGCAGAGGTTCCAGTCTGTGCGCAGTAGACTTGGCTACAAAGATAGAAGCAGGAAATTCTCTGTCCGCATGAGGATATTATATCATCGCTCTTGAGAGCGTTGATACCGGTTTTGAAGGTGTTTTGTGGGGAGATATCCCCGTTCGAAAATATAACAAGATAAAGGGCCGCAGTCGCAAGCGCCCGCGGCCCGCCCACAAAGCCCCGCAGTGCGGGGCTTTTTCGCGCTTTCCAAAGCGCAGTCTATTTCAGCACATTTCAGAAAAACCGCAGTCTGGTTTCCAAAAAGGCACGGTGTTTCCGGCACTCGCGCCCCTTTTAACCGACGGCAAGGAAAGGAGAACACCGATGGAAGAAAAAGTGAAAAAGAAAACGACATTCTGGCTCCCGTCCGACATGATCGACCGCATGGACAGCTGGCTGAAAGCTGATAACTGCCGCAGCCGCAATGAATTCGTAGAAAAGGCCCTGCGGTTCTACATGGGCTATCTCGGCACGGAGGACAACACCGCCTACCTCTCGCAAGCCATCCTCACCGCCATTCAGGGTACGCTGGACGACAACAACAACCGTCTGCGGACGATCCTCTTCAAGTGCGCGGTGGAGCTGAATATGCTCTGCCACACCATCGCAGCCCACTTCCGTACCGATCCCATCCACACGCGGGAGCTGCGGGCCTACGCGGTGGATGAGGTGAAGCGCACCAATGGTCAGGTGAGTTTTGAGAGCGCAGTGCGGAGCCAGCGGCGCATAGAGCCGGATGACACGTGGCCCGGATCGTACTGATCTCCCCCTACCTCAAGGGCGGATAGAACGCCGCGAAGCTGGCGCAGCGTACTCGCTACGTCGCCACCCGTCCCGGCGTGGAGCTGCTGGCGGATGAGCGCAGTACACTCCCCGCCACAAAAAAGCAGCGGGATTTTATCACGCGGCTGCTGAAGTCCTTCCCCTCCTGCTGGGAACTCATTGAGTACGAGGAATATCTGGATCACCCCACTCAGGGCAGCGCCTCCGCGTTCATCCAGCAGGTGCAGGAAGACTACATGGAGGCGCTGGAGCAAAAGGAAAATTTTATCGACTACATCTCCCATCGCCCCGGCGTCCAGAAGGACGGTGAGCACGGGCTGTGGGACGCTCACGGTAAGGTACAAAATCTCGCGCAGGCGGTACGGGAGGTGGCGGAGCACACCGGAAATGTATGGACACCGGTGGTGGCGCTGCGCCGTGAGGACGCAGAGCGGCTTGGCTACGACAGCGCGGAAAACTGGCAGGCTCTGGTGAACGCCTCCATCTGCGATATCACAAAGGCGTATAAGATCCGACCGGAAAACCTGCGTTGGTATGCTGCGTTCCACCAGAAGCCAAATCAGGTGCATATCCACATGATCCTCTTCTCCGCAGATCCCAAGGAGGGCTACCTCACCAAAGAGGGTATCCGGGAAATGAAATCCGTCTTCGCCAGACGGATCTACCACGCGGATCGGATGCACATCTACCAGCAAAAGGATACCGCGCGGCAGGAGTTGCAGGCGCAGACCCGCAAGGCAATGGTGGAGTGCATCGCGCAGCTGGAGCATGGCACATCGGATAACCCGCGTCTGGAGCAGCTCACCGAGGAGTTAGCAGAGCGTCTGCTGACGATCAAGGGCCGAAAGGTCTACGGCTACCTGCCGCCAAGGGTCAAGGCCATCGTGGATGCCATCGTGGAGGAGCTGGTGAAGGACGAGCGGGTGTCCGCCGCCTACGAAACGTGGCAGACGCTCTACGAGCAGGTGTGCCTGGACTACGATCAGCGGCCGCGCAAGCGTCTGCCGCTCTCCCAGCAAAAGGAGTTCCGGAGCGTCCGCAATATGGTCATTCAGGAAACACTGCAATGGATAGCGGAGCGGCAGCGGTACGCGGATGTGCGGAGAACTCCTTCCATGCAGGAAGGACCTATCATCAAAAAGGATGCCGCAGAAGCCGCGCCAAAGAACTCTGAGGTCACGGCATCTCTCGCGTCGGCGCAGCCCAAATCTGACCGTGCGGCGAGTGCCGCACCAGAAGATCCCACCTCCGCTGATGCTGTTTCCAAGGATGTTGCGCCGCCCGTGGACGAAGCTGCTCCGGCCTTTTCGCAGCAGCCAGATCAATCCAATCAGCAGAAAGGGAGCGCACCGGCAGGAGCGGATCACCATGCCCACACGGTGGGCGAAGCTGTCGTGCGGATGCTGCACCACATGAGCAGGATATTCGAGGACAACAGCAAGATCGACCAGATCCACCGCGGCTTGCAGATCGACCGCAAGCGCCGACAGGAATTGCAGCGCAAGCGGCTGGCGATGGGACACAAGCCGGATGACCATGAGGAACAAACATTCAGATAGCGCAAAGCAGAATTATGAAAGGACATGTCATGAGCAAATTTATCTATTTCACGCCGGAGGAAAAGGCACGGGCGCAGAACACGGATCTCGTGTCTCTGCTGCGCGCCCAGGGGGAACGACCCGTGCGCTCCGGCCGGGAGTTCCGTACGCCCAATGATCCCAGCATCACCGTGCGGGGCAACAAATGGTTTGATCACTCCGCGCGCGTCGGCGGCTACGCCGTCAGCTTCGTCCAGCGCTATTACCGCCTCCCTTATCCGGAGGCGGTTTTGCTTTTGCTGGGCAGAAAGAACAGAAAAACATATGAACAGGCAAAGCCTGTGAATGAAGTTCCAAAGGCTTTCGTGCTGCCGGAGCCTTACGGAACCATGCGGCGTATGTATGCCTACCTCATGCGTCAGCGCCACATTGACCGCGAGGTTATTTCCGCCTTCGTACATGAAAAGCTGCTCTACGAGGACAAGCATCACAACTGTGTTTTCGTGGGGCTGGATGACAGCGGTGAGGCCAAGCACGCGCACATCCGCAGTACCAACAGCGAGGGACGGGTGTTCCGCATGAACATCGAGAGCAGCGCCAGCGAGCACTGTTTTCATAAGAACGGCACAGACAAGTCCCTCTATGTGTTCGAGGCACCCATCGACCTTCTGTCCCACATTACCCTCTATCCCTACGGCTGGCAGGAACACAGCTATGTCGCCTGCTGTGGAACTTCCATCCAGCCGGTGCTGGAACGGCTGCGGCAGAATCCGAAACTGGACATGGTGTATCTGTGTCTCGACAACGATAACGCGGGCAATGACGCCTGCGACCGTATGACGGATACGCTGGAAGACATGGGCTTGGATGTGGAGCGTCTCTGCCCGGTGCGCAAGGACTGGAATGACGATCTCTGCGCCAAATTCGAGAGGAAGGAGAAAGACACATGAACGAAAATGTATGGCCCCTGATTTTGCTTGGCGGCGGACTGCTGGCATTCTTGCTCGTGGTGTCCTTCCTCTCCAAGAACTATTCTCTCAACAACTTCAAGAACAAAACTGTCGGCGACGGTCAGCACGGAACGGCGCGTTGGGCAACCCCCAAGGAAATTCACACGACCTATCATGTGGTCCCGTTCCGTCCTCGCCGCTGGCGCAAGGGAGAGAAACTGCCTACGGTGCAGGGCATCATTCTCGGCAGCATGGGCGGCAGAAAGCGCAGAGCCAAAAGAGGTGTGATTTCGCAAACCACTCACAAGCTGCTGGAGAGGCTCCGCCGTCCTACAGCAGGGAAAAAAGAAAAGCGAAAGCCGAAGAAAAAGAAAACAGCAATTTCCAAAATCAAAAATGTAATGGAAGATCAGCGGGATGTCCGCGCGCTGGTGGACAGCGATGATATCCACTGCCTTATGATCGGTGCTTCCGGCGTGGGTAAAACTGCATACTTTTTATACGCCAACTTAGAGTATGCCAGCGCCAGCGGCATGAGCTTTCTGGCGTTGGACACCAAGGGGGACTTGGCGAGGAACTACGGTGCCATCGCCTCCCGGTATTACGGCTACAAGGTATCCGTCATCGACCTGCGTAACCCAACCCGCTCAGACGGCTTCAATTTCCTGACGCTGATGAATCACTACATGGATATTGCGCGCAAGCATCCGGAGAACCTCGCTGCCCGAGCGCGCGCAGAGAAATACGCCAAGATCCTCGCCAAGACCATCATCAACCCGGACGGCGACGCTGCACAATACGGCGAGAATGCTTTCTTCTACGACAGTGCGGAAGGTTTGCTGACTGCCATTGTGCTTCTGCTGGCGGAGTTCGCCCCACCCAAGGATGGGGAGCCGGAGAAGCGGCACATCGTATCCGCCTTCAAGCTGGTGCAGGATCTTCTGGCGGTGCCGAAGTCAAGAGGCAAGAATGGTTTTCAGCTGCTCATGGATGAACTGCCGCCGGAGCATAAGGCCCGGTGGCTGGCAGGCGCAGCCCTCACCAGTGCGGATCAATCTATGGCTTCGGTCATGTCCACCGTCATGTCCCGCCTCAACGCCTTTCTGGATACAGAGCTGGAACAGGTCATCTGCTACGACAGCCCCATCAATGCGGAGATGTTTGCCTCGGAGAAGTGCGCCATCTTCCTGATTTTACCGGAAGAAGATCCGGCAAAGAATTTCATCGCGGCGCTCATGATACAAAATCTGTCCCGCGAATTGTTCTCCGTGGCGGATGAAACCGGCGGCAGGCTCAAAAACCGCGTGGTGCTATTTTGCGATGAACTTGGTACCATGCCACCCTTTGACATTCTGCCCCTATTCAGTGCGGGACGCTCCCGCAGGCTGACGCTGGTACCCATTATCCAAAGCCTCGCGCAACTGGAAAAGAACTACGGAAAAGAGGGTGCTGAAATCATATGTGACAACTGCCAGGACACCATCTTCGGCGGCTTTTCGCCCCAGAGCAAAACGGCAGATGCACTCTCCGCCGCCCTCGGCAGCAGGACCGTGCTGTCCGGCTCTGTCAGTCAGGGAAAGGAGAGCAGCCAGTCCTTGCAGATGATGGAGCGCGCTCTCATGACGCCAGATGAACTGAAATCCATCCCCAAGGGCGAATTTGTGGTGATGAAAACGGGAACTCATCCCATGCGCACCAAGCTGCGTCTCTTCCTGGATTGGGGCATCACCTTTGACCCGGACGGCTATCGAATGCCGGAGCGGGCAGCCCGAAAGATTGCCTATGTTGACCAGAGCGAACTCATCCGCAGCATCCATCGGAGCTGCACAAAGAATCCCTATAACATGGAGGGAAGCAGATGAGTCAATTCAACTTTATCTACGCCGAGGAGCATCTGAGCCACCGGGAGAAGGCGGTCTATATCTACCTTCGGGACCGGGCGGATGCCTCCGGTGTCTGCTGGCCTGGGATCAAGACCATTGCCCGTGAATTGGGACTTTCGCCGCGGACAGTCCAGCGGGCCTTGGCAGATCTTGAGCGCAGGCAGCTCATCGAGAAGCAGAACCGCCACCGTTCCAACGGCAGTCTCACCAGCAATTTATACCGGCTGACAAAGCACAAAACGTCACAGCCTCCCGCCAAGGGGGGACTGTGACGTTTTTACTCTCAAAATTCTGTCCATAGGGTAGCGTCACCATGGCGCATCCAGAAGAGCCTACTCTACCGGAGGATACAGGACAGAGAAAGAACAAGAATATGGAGGAACTTATGAAGATGATCGTTAGAAGAACAGCGTTGGCTGTCTGCACCCTTGTCCTGGCAGTGATCCTGCCCACAGCTGCTTCCGCTGCCTGCACAGGCTTTGATGACGTACCGGAGTCTGCGGACTGCTATGAGAGCGTGATGTATCTGGCCAAATGTGAGATCGTCGCCGGAATGGGGAATGAATGCTTCTCGCCGGAACAGCTCATCACTGTGGAGCAATGGGCTGTCATGCTCTGCCGCGCCTATGGTGTCGAAACTATCGGTGACAACTGGCAGGATGTGGGTCGAAGCAGCGTCGCGGAAGCCTACCGGCAGGGCTGGCTGAACGAAACCGCACTCTCCGTGCCGCGCTCACCGATATGTCACAGCGTGCTGGTTGAGAGTACTTTTGCCGCTGCGGATGTTCCGGTTTATGACAGCACGCTCTACGAGGGAGAGACATCGCTCAGCACGGCTGACAACATCCTGCGCGTGGGGCGGGAGCTCAGGCTGTGCTCTGATGATACGGATACCAATGCGCTCGTGACGCGCGGAGAAGCGGCAATCATTCTTCATGCTGTCCTGACACAGAGCTTCCACGTCGAGGAACCGCCTGCACCGGTGACGATGGTGAATGCGGCAGGTGTCAATGTCAACGATTTCCTGCTGGAACTGCGGAAAGTACCCGAACAGGTCCTCGATGCCTTCAACGCCACCGGCTGGACATATTGCATCGACTTCGACTACATGGGCGGCCTCAGCAAGAAACTGAACATGAGCTGCATTGGAGCCACCAATTACAGCCGGAAAACCATCTACATCTCAGAGGCCGATGCGACGCTCCACGAGTTCGGGCATTTTCTGGATTATGCCCTGGGTTTTCCCGCAGAGCATGAACGGCTGTATCTGGCAGAATCGCAGAACTCCAGTCTGCGGGACTATGCCAAGACCAATAGCCGGGAATTTTTTGCCGATTGCTTCGTCCACTGGATCACATACAGCGGCAACGAAAAACGCATGGAAACCTTTCGGAATGCCGCGCCGCAGACTTGGGCCTACATGAAGAAACTGGCAACAAACAACTGGGGAGCCTGATACATACGGTTCGCCACGGGGCGTCACAGAAATGGCAGAGTCCCGCAGTTGACAGATTCTCCCTTTTCCCGCTATAATACAGGCATACTGCAACAAAAAGGAGAATGATTTCCATGAATAAAACCGAACTGATCGCCGCCATGGCGGAAAACAGCGGCCTGACGAAGAAGGACTGCGAAGCGGCTCTCGCCGCCTTTACCGGCGCAGTGGAAACCGCCATGAAGAGCGGAGACAAGGTGCAGATGGTGGGCTTTGGCAGCTTCGAGGTAAAGGAGCGCCCTGCCCGTGTGGGCCGCAACCCCCGCACCGGCGAACCCATGACCTACCCTGCCTGCAAGGTGCCGACCTTCAAGCCCGGCAAGCCCCTTAAGGATGCCATTCGCTAAAGCCGCATAATAGCAAGTTCCCTGCGTCCTTCCAAGCATTGAGCGGGCGCAGGGGTTTTCTTTTGGGAAAGCCGCTGGTAAGCACCGCCCTCATGTTTCCAGATGGACAGAAACCGCACAGTATGGTATTCTTTCGATATGAACTGACAGTTTCCAATACATTTTTGAACACATATTCTCCCTCAGAATAGCCCGCCTATTGAAAATAGGCGCCTTAGTACGAGAAATCCATGCAGGCAGAAAGAACTAAATCTGTGGACCGACTGATGCTGCACCAAACGCAGATACCGGCTTTCATACGAAAGGATGTCATATGGCAAAGAAAAAGAACGGCCACAATCCACGCAATGCGTTGGAAAGTACAGACAGGAAGCTGATTGGTGATGCTTTTGATGACGCCATTCGCTTTGCGCGGAAAAACAGTTCCCATCCCAATGTGCCTAAGATCTATGATCTTGTCGGCCCTATCCTGAAGCGCCGCAAGGCCGCTGTTTACAACCTGCTACCTGAAATCAGAAAACGATTCGGGTCACTCTATGAAAATTTAGATACCGGCCTATTAACAGCGTGGATCAATGAATGCAGCGCTCTGAACCATTCTGTTGACGGGGTGGATCACCTGTATTACATCACGCTGGCAGCTGCAATCTTTATGCTGGATGAGTTGAAACATGACGGAAGGCTCCCCGCTGCGTACTGTTATTTTAATTCTTCTCAGGAAGCGCTGATGTCTGTTCGACTGCCGGATATTTATGACCCGTGTCACGAAGAGATCGTGCTGCGGGGCGTGATGGAGCTGATCCGGGAACGTGACCCGCGGGACAATCCATTTCAAGCCTATATCAATGACGTGTCTGCCCAGCGCACGGAACCGGTGGCTCACCAGAAACCGGAGCAGGATCTCGGAAGTCTGTCCCCGCGGGAGCGCTTTAACGCTGTCATGGCCCTGGTCCCTTCCGTTGTAAAGGAACGGGCTATGAAGCGGTTCATAGAGAAGTATTGGGAGTTTCTGGGCATCTTCTTCGCCTGTGACGCTCCGCTGTGTAAGAAGCAGACCGAATTACTGCGACAATCGGATTCCATCATGAGCGAGTGCCGCAAACTGCATAAGAGACTCGTGGAAAAACGGGAGGAAAAGAAATCGCCAAACATACCGCGCTATGTATTGGCTCCGAAAGCCGCGCTTCCTTTCCAAGAGCTGCAGGATATAAGCGGAAACTGCGGAATGAGCAGAGCGGAAACCTTCGCCATAGACGAAATGGATCGGCTGCAAGCTATGGCTATGCAGGGCCTCGCTATGGAAGATGCGGCCGACGATGCAGGGCACAGACGGTTCTCACTCGCCCTGTTCGCACATTCCGCACAGATGGTTAAGCAAGAAGACCTTATAGAAAACCTGGACGCCGACATTGCGGAATGCCTTTTGCGTTTTGAAGTCAACGACCCGTATGAAACCTGCTTTGGCTATCTGTGCCTCATAGAAGCCGGAAGCGATATCCCATGGACCTATAATGCCGCTGTTGCCGTTCTGATGGCTGCGGCACGCAAGCTGCCATGGAACGCACGCGCACTCGATGAACTGGACGACCTCACGGATGGGTTTGATGAAGAAAGCGATTCGGAATATCTGCATGAGAACGCGGATGCGGATTTTGCAAGGGATGAAGACATCGTGCCCATCGACTGGAACGATCGAAAGGCGGACCTATATCGACTCAGCTATTTGAATACACCCCTCTACACGCCCTTGGAATCGCCTGTGCCTGACTGGAAATTGAATATTCCGCAGATCCTGTATGGCCTTACGGGAATCGTAATGCCGCGAACGGTTTCTGACAGCGACGGAATGGCAGAGGTTTTCGAGGCAGCAGGCGTGGAGAAAGGCACTGCGAAGGGTCTGGAGCTATATCTTCAAATCGCTTTGGACATACAGATGCAAAGCAGGGACTGGCGGCATGACTTCCGACATCCCTCTGCCGCACTTCCGAAAGGACTCAGCGACTCTGATGCCGAAAATGCAGTCAACATTGATAAGGAAGACGACATTGATGAGCTGAAAGCTAAAATCAGACGGCTAAGGGAATCCAACGAGAAATACAGGGAAGATCTCTATCAGATCCGGCGCGAAATGGAAATGGTTAAGGAGCGCACCGAAAACGTGGAGAAGCGGGCGGCTGCCGAGAGGACGGAACTCGCTGAACTCCGGGAGCTGGTTTTTACGCAGGCCAATGCCGTTGAAATGGGGGGGCCGGAACCGGATAAAGCGGCAGAACTGAGATTTCCTTATTCCACGCGAAAAAGAGTCGTTGCCTTCGGCGGCCATGACTCCTGGCGCAAGGCGATTCGCCCGCTTCTTCCCAACGTCACCTTTATCAACCGTGAGCAGAGACCCAACGCGGATATGATCAAGGCGGCGGATGTGGTCTGGATTCAACCCAACGCGCTCTCTCATCGCAGCTTTTACAAAATCATCAATGTGGTTCGAACCAATCAGGTGCAGATCCGGTACTTTGGCTATGCCAGCGCAATGAAATGCGCGGTGCAGGTGCTGGAGGATGATGTTCCCACCGGAAAGAGCTGAGCCGGCGCGGTGAGGATGCTGTGCTCAGCAACACCCCACCTGCTGAATCACGCTTTTTATGAGAACGCTGTATGGCTGAAGGTTTCCTATATCAGATTTCATGGGATCACAAGTGAAAAGTGACACAAAAGCCTTGAAAAAACGGAATTGACAACAAATGACAACTACACTACAATAAAAGTGAGATCAGGCTTCGGCATCCGACTATAAATAGCGCATATGAAATGCAGGTCTTGTGAAATGTTTCCCAGCTTTTGAAAATAACATTTTTATAAAAGTGAGGATCAGGATATGAATCAGACGGTGGCAAAGCTCATTAACGAGCAGATCAACAAGGAATTCTATTCGGCGTACCTTTATCTGGACTTCGCCAACTACTATGCGCAGGTGGGTCTGGACGGATTTGAAAACTGGTATAAGGTGCAGGCGCAGGAGGAGCGCGACCACGCGCTGCTGTTCTATCAGTATATGCAAAACAACAACGAGGCGGTCACCTTCGAGGCGGTGGCCAAGCCGGAGTGGGAGCGCGGGGATCACATGACTCCGCTGAAAAAGGCGCTGGAGCATGAGAAGTATGTCACGGCCAGCATCGACGCGATCTACGCCGCCGCCTACGAGGTTCGGGACTTCCGCACCATGCAGACACTGGACTGGTTCATCAAGGAGCAGGGCGAGGAGGAGAAGAACGCCTCCGACCTCATCACCAAAATGGAGCTTTTCGGCGGGGACAGTAAGGGGCTCTATATGCTCAACAGCGAGCTGAAAGCGAGAACCTATGCCGCGCCCACGCTGGTGCTGGACTAAAGCCAACGGACGAAGAAAGGAGATCACCATGAAACAGAGAGTTTTTATTTGTAAGCATTGCGGAAACCTCATCGCCATGGTGAAGGACACGGGTGTGCCCGTGGTCTGCTGCGGCGAGAAGATGCACGAGCTGATCCCCGGCACCACCGACGCTTCGGTGGAAAAGCATGTCCCCGTCTATACCGTCGAGGGGAGCACCGTTCATGTCAAGGTGGGCGAGGCGGAGCATCCCATGCTGCCGGAGCACTACATCGAATGGATCTCCATCCAGACGAAGCAGGGCAACCAGCGCAAGGAGCTGCATCCCGGCGAGAAGCCGGAAGCCTGCTTCGCCCTGTGCAAGGGAGACGAGGTGGAGGCGGCCTATGCCTACTGCAACCTCCACAGTCTCTGGAAAAAATAACAGCCATATTGAAAGAAAGCCCTTACATATAAGAGCAGAAAGATGCTCTTGTTTTCAGAACGGACCGATCAAAAACAGCGAATGGTGACCGGCCTGCAATGAGTAATCCATTTCACCGCAAATAATCATTGAGCCGTGCAGCGCCGTTCGCTCTGCCTGAGAACAGGCAGAGTTCGTAGGGGCTGTGCGGCTTTTTGTATCAACGCAAGGGCAGGGAAAAAGCGCGGGGAGCACCCTTGCCAATATTGCTTCCGCCGGGGACAACGATATTGCAAATGCAACAGTTGTTTTTACAGAGTTCTGATATACTACTATTAAATAACGGCAAGGCCAAATACGACAGGAGGACAACGCCATGATCGACAAGAAAGCTTACCAAAAGATGGACTACGCGCTGTGCCTGCTCAGTACCCACGCTGACGGAAAAGACAGCGGCTGCATCATCAATTCATTCCATCAGGTGACCAGCAGCTTCCCTGCAAAGTTTACCATTGCCGTCAATCGCGAGAATGCGACCGCCGCAGCGGTCGAGCAGGCGGGCAGCTTCTGCGTAACGCTGCTCGCCCACGATGCGCCCGCGGCGCTCATCAACGATTTCGGCTACCGCTCCGGCCGTGTCGCGGATAAGTTTTCCCCATACGTGGTCAGACGCGATGAGGTCGGAAACCCCTACCTTACCGACAGTATGGTCTCCCGGGTATCCTGCCGTGTAATTGACCGGCTGGAGATCGGAAGCTACACGCTCTATGTCGGGCAGGCGACGGAGGCAGAGGTGTTCGGCAGCGGCGAGGTGCTGACGCTCAACGCCTACGCCGCGCGGGGCAAGGCTGTACCACCCACCGCCACGGTGTACCGCGAAATGGTCGGCGGCGGCTTCAAATGCAGTGTCTGCGGGTACATCCACGAGAGCGAAACATTACGCGATGACTTCATCTGTCCCATCTGCCGCGCCACGGCGGACAAGTTCGTCCGACAGAAATAAGTATTTGGAACCGCATTGTGAAAGAGAAAGGAGTGTTTTATGAATTACATCGCCATGATTCAAAACCGCAGATCCGTGCGGGCCTTCCGCAGCAAAGAGGTGTCGGACGCAACGCTTGCCGAGCTGCGCACGCACTATGAAAGAAACTGCCGCCGTCTGATTCCGGAGCTTGCAACAGAGCTTGTAATTCTTGATGCGGACGCGCAGAGCGCACTCGAGGGCGCGGCCGGGTACCAGCAGTTCCTCATCGGCGCGCCGCACTATCTGATGCTCCTCAGCGCCCCGCATATCCATGCGGAGGAAAACGCGGGCTACATGATGGAGGAACTGGTGCTCAAACTCACCGAGCTTGACATCGACAGCTGCTGGCTGACCTTTACTGACAGCGCACGTATCAAAACCGCCCTTGGACTGACCACCCCGCTGGAAGTTGCCGCCATCGTCGCCTTTGGCTATGGGGAAAAGACGCAGAAAAAACTGCGGCTGAATATTCTGAATATGTCAACGGTCGATGTGACCGTCGAGCGGCAGTACTTTGCACCGAAAAAGGGTGTCAGGGAACTGGTCAATGTAGATACCTGGGGCAATAAGGAGGGGCTTGACGAGATGCTGGGCTTCTACGATGATATGCTCTGGCAGGCGTTTTACGCCGTATCCCTCGCACCGAGCTATCTCAACCGTCAGCCCTACGGCTTTCTGGTAAGAGATCATGAGATTATCTTCGTGCAGATACCCGACCCCTATACCGACGGCACGGATGCCGGTCTCGACGCCGGCATTGCCCTGCTGCACTTCGCGGCGGTCGCCGCTCAGCTGCTTGGTAAGGGACGCTGGGAACTGGATCCAGAGGGAGTCGAGGGTATTCCAGAGAGCGGCCGTGCATTGGCACGCTATTGGATGTAACTGTAATGAGGGAAAAGAAAGGCTGGCCGCAGCGCAATGACATCAGGCATAAATAGCAGGAGAACATCCCAACGCGCACATCCCGACCATCCCTACAGACACTATGAATATTAAGCGAGGAGGAATGATGATGAGTTCCATGCGTATCAAATCCAGAGACAATCCAAATCTGGAGATCTCCGCGTTTCGCGGACATTTTGCGACCCGCCACTCCCACAACAGCCACTACCTTGACATAACCCGCATGAAGCATGAGTACGGCATGGCGGCTGATGCGGCCGGTATCCTTGTGCAGCACTACATCTATGAGAAGCAGATCGACACGATCGTCTGTATGGACGGCAGCGAGGTCATCGGCACGTTCCTCGCAGGGAGGCTCGCCAAGAACGACCGCTTTTCTGTGAACTCCGGCAGGAACGTCTACGTCGTCACGCCCGAATATGACTCCAACGGCCAGCTCATCTTCCGCGACAATCTGACGGGCATGGTTTCCGGTAAAAACGTGCTGCTTCTGATCTCCACCGTAAACTCCGGTAAAACGGCGCGCCGTGCGATGGAGTGCATTGAGTATTACGGCGGAAGCCTGCAGGGGATCGCCGCAGTATTCAGCGCGATTGCAAAGGTGGACGAGGTGCCGGTGATGAGCATCTTCTCCCCCGAGGACATCCCCGGCTATATGACAAGCCTTGTGCCTGATTGCCCGCTGTGCAGAGCCGGACAGAAAATCGACGCACTGGCCAACAGCTATGGCTTTTCCGTTCTGAAATGAAATGACAATATGAAATAACCTGCGGACTTGCAGCTCATCTATTGTATATGTTTTAGGGAAGAATCACCCCAAAACTAGAGAGGAGTGCAGAATGAGGCGGATTATCACTGTGGGTCGTGAATTCGGCAGCGGAGGACGGGAGATAGGACGAAGAATCGCAGAAGAACTGCAAATTGCTTACTACGATCAGGAAATTATTACGGAAATCGCAAAAAGAACAGCGCTGTCCGAAGCATATATCCGGCAGATAGATGTCTGAATCCTTATGCTGTTACATTAGGGCTTATTATTAACGAATAAGTGAACTTGCATATAATTAGCACACAGTATTGCAGGTAAAGGCTTTTCGCAGGCGGAGAGATCGTGCGAAAGATAAGGTGATGCTCGAGTGTCTGTACAGTATAGCCTATATAGCGATCTCGAACATTACCGCAACTCTCCACCTGTGCCGGTTCTGGTGAAAGAGGTGTCTTTTGATGGCAAAGTACGCTTAAAAGCAAACTCAGACTCCTCACCGCCTGTGAGCAGGAAAAAAAGCCGCCAAAGCTGGCGACTTACAACAAATTAATTATATCAGAAGAATTCGTGTCTTACAAGCAATTTCAACTAAATATGCAAAAATCTATGTTTTACATCGTGCCGCTTTGTTGATTTTGTTGATTTTGCCGCTTGCCAATAAAGGCTTTCTCTGGTATGCTTTAAGTACAGAAAGGGTGAGTCCAATGAAGAGTTAAGTTCCTCTGTTGGAAGCTGATCCGATAGGGAAGATGGCTCCGAAGGTGTCAATGAGCCGCACTCTTAACCATGCAGCGTCACTCACGCAGAAGACCGTAACACGGCACTTGAAGAACGTAAGAGTGAAAAATGGAGCAGGTGGCATTCGGCGTCATGGCAAACCAAGACCCGCCCACGCAAAACGATCCAAGGAGAACTAAATATGAGAGATCCCAATATTCACGAAGGCTGACCCCTGATCGCAGTACCACGGAAATGTGATCGGGGGTCAGTCGTTTTTTAGCGTCATGAGCACTGCACAGCCACGCACAAAAAGTTCCGGACATCCTCGGATGTCCGGAACTTCAGTCTGTCGAAAAAGTCCAGCCCAGCTGGGCT
>ERZ857882.2387-NODE-2387-length-19533-cov-8.106120_pt1 | contig 19533 bp, 15 predicted proteins | sample MGYA00519697_ERZ857882 | MGnify/ENA primary metagenome ERZ857882 (study PRJEB31778, sample SAMEA3449373) | human gut metagenome | biome: human gut; feature: human-associated habitat; material: faeces | place: United Kingdom | collected 2010/2012 ...
ACATGCTCAGGCAATCCTTAATCATCGCATCTACACCCTTAGAAGTGATAGTACCTCCTGAGATACCGTCTACCTGATAGTCAGGTTTTGCCACCTTGCCATGTTTCTCAACGCCTAAAGCTACAATACCGTTTTCCAACACATGTTTGCCAAGGAATTGGTCTTGAAACTTAACTGTCGTGATTTCCGCACCCAGACCCGGAGTCTCACCGGCGTGTGAGAAATAAACGCCATATACGGTGTCTTTATCTTGGTCTAATGCAATGTATCCCCATACAGGACCCCAAAGTCCGGCACCGTAAACAGGAAGGATGTATTTGGTCTGACCATCTACATTACATTCGAAAACGTGCAGACGGTTGTTTGCTATTTCACCCTTATAAGAAGTCTGGAACGCTCCGTCGTTAGGAGCCAATGTTCCGTCCGGCTGAACCAGCATGTCCTTAATCTCATATTTTGTAAATTCTGCATCGACATCCTTTACATCATAAACGTTCAGAGCAGCCAGAATTTGTTTCTTGGTGTCCATTTCCACGTTCTTATACTGTGTTTCTTTCAAAGAAGAAGAAACGAATGCCAGCAGGAATGCTACGACAACAACCATTATCGAAGCATAGATGATAGTATAACTATTACTATTGGTATTCATAATGTCCGATATTTTAGTTGTTAGTTGATTTTAATCTGTTTTCGCGGGCTGTGATGTTCTTCTGTACGATACAGTAGTCAATCAGCGGAGCGAAGATGTTCATCAGCAGGATGGCAAGCATCATACCTTCAGGATAACCCGGATTCAACACACGGATTACAATGGCCATCACACCGATCAGGAAACCGTAGATGAACTTACCTTTTTCCGTACGTGCGGAAGTTACAGGGTCGGTAGCCATGAACACAGCACCGAAGCAGAAACCGCCCAATACGATGTGTTCGTACCAAGGCAACTGAGCCATCATGTTATCTGTAGAACCGAACACATTGAAGATCAATCCCATCACGATACCACCGGCAAAGACTGAGAACATCGTCTTCCAACTTGCCACACCTGTCCACAGCAGGATGATAGCGCCCAGTGCGATAGCGATAACGCTGGTTTCACCGATAGAACCCGGAATCAAACCTACAACCATATCCCACATGGTAGCGGGAGTACCGTTCACATTAATCAGTTCGCTTGCACCCGGAGCGGCTGTAGCAGCCTGTCCCAACATCGTAGCGCCGGTAAAACCGTCCACTACCTGTCCGCCACCGATACCGAACGTATCAGCCGTACGAACAAACACCTGGTCACCGGACATAGCCGCCGGATATGCGAAGAACAAGAATGCACGTGTAACCAACGCTACATTAAATACATTATAACCTGTACCGCCAAATACTTCTTTGGCAAAAACAACTGCAAATGCAGTAGCTACGGCGATCATCCACAACGGAGTGTCAACAGGGACGATCATCGGGATCAAAATACCCGAAACCAGAAAACCTTCCTGGATTTCTTCCTTCTTCACCTGGGCAACAGCAAACTCGATACCCAAACCTACCACATACGAAACAATGATTTTAGGCAATACAGCCAGAAAACCAAAAATAAAAGTCATGAGAAATCCCGGATCAGCTCCTATTGCAAGGTTATGCTGATAACCGACATTGTACATACCAAAAAGCAAAGCGGGCAACAAAGCAATGATGACCACGGTCATCGTACGCTTCGAGTCAATATAGTCATGAATGTGTACGCCTGATTTGGAAGTTGTGCTCGGAACAAACAGGAATGTTTCGAAACCTTCAAAAACAGAACGGAACATCGCCAGCTTTCCGCCTTCCTCAAAGTTAGGCTTAATCTTGTCGAGGTAATTCCTTAACGCTTTCAATGTATTCTAATTTTTAATGTTATTAATTCATTTCCTTGTATAATACATCCAGACCTTGACGAACGATCTTCTGAATTTCGAGTTTGGACGTATCGACGAATTCGCAAAGGGCAAAATCTTCGGGCGCTACTTCATATATACCCAGGTTTTCCATCTTATCGATATCGAATGCGATAATAGCCTTCAACAGGTATTCCGGCATGATATCCATCGGAAACACGCTATCGTATTCGTTGGACATGATCATAGCACGCTTGCCTCCCTTGATACGGGCGTCTATCACATATTCCTTGTTCTTACCCATCAACCAGGCGGGGAATGAATGGCTCACACTGAATTTTCCGAAACCGGGAGTCGCCCAGCCGAAGAAGTCGTGTGTTTCGTCGCCTTCCGGGATAACCGTAATCTGATTGTCATAGGCTCCCAAATAATCGTCTTTTTCGACCTTCGTACCAGTCAACACGTTACCGCTGATAATGCGGATATCTTCGTTACCTCTCATGATCTTTCCGTCAACCAGACTGGCGATCGTACAGCCGGCAATTGCCTTAACGTATCCTCTCTCTGTCGTTTCGGAACCGGTTATCACAACCAGGCGGCTGAAATCGGCGATGCCCTTATTGAACAAACGGCCGATAACGATCACGTCGGCAGGATTTACCGTCCAGACCACTTCACCCTTATTGATAGGTTTAATGTGATTAATCTGTACTCCCACATTGGCCGCAGGATGCGGACCTTCCACTTCTACAGTTTCAACACCTTTCACACTAACGGAAGAACCTTTACGGATGCCGACATACACCTTGCCGTCGGTAAGTTTTGCAAGCGCATCCAATCCCGTCTGAAAATCAACTTCCTGTCCTTTCACGACGAAATCGAAGTTCGGAGCTAACGGTGCGGAATAGAATGCAGAAACAAAGATGTCACGTGGTTCGTCAGCCGGCGAGGCGACGATGTCGTACGGACGTTGTTTGATAAACGGCCACATACCAGCGTGCAAGATTGCCTCCTTCACCTCTTCTCTCTTGAGGGAAGCTACATTTTTCTTACCGAAATCTTCATACTCGATCTGCGCTTCCGGCTTGACAACCACGCTAAGCACTTTGCGCTTCTCTCCTCGATTTACGGCAGTTACTTCGCCACTGACAGGCGAAACAAACTTGATCTCCGGGCGGTTCTTATCGATCATCAATACAGAACCGGCTTTGACTTTTTCTCCTACTTTGGCAACAACTTTGGGGGTAATACCGTTATAATAGTCGGGAACGATAGCATAGCTATCACTTTTCCCGGCGTTTAGCAGTACTTCCGAAGCTTTACCCTTCAGATTAATGTCTAAACCCTTTTTAATCTTAATCACATTTGCCATGATACAACTAAAATTGTTTATATGTAATTTTCCCGCAAAAGTACATAAATTTTTATGCTTTAAAGCAGGATTAAAGAAATAATTAGAGAAATAATTCCATAATTTTGTACCGTCAAAGAAAGATATATGAAAATGAGAGTGTATTGTTTACTATTTTTGTTGTTTTGTGCCGCTACAATGCAGGCCAATGCTCAGCAAACGTACTTTACCGACGTTAACAGCAAGCTGATAAAAACCCTTCAGGTGAAGGTGGCCGGAGAGTTTATTTCCGAGCCTTATATCGAACTGAACGGAGATCAACAGATCCAGATCAACTTCGATGCGTTGGAACAGGGAGGCGTGCGCTATTCCTATTCTATCATTCATTGTGATGCCAACTGGCAGAGGTCCATCCTCTCTCCCATTCAATATATGAGTGGTTTTCAAGGATTAACGATAGATGACTTCGCCAATTCCATTAACACCACAACGCAGTACACAAACTACAACCTGCTGCTTCCGAATGAAGACATCCAGTTCAAAGTTTCGGGAAATTATGCCGTGCAGATCTACAACGAAGACATCCCCGACCAGATAGTCCTTACCGCTTGTTTTTCGGTTGTGGAACCGATGGTCGGCATTTCGGCCTCCGTTAGCGGAAATACGGATATCGATACGAACCAGACTCACCAACAGGTAAGTTTCACGGTCAATAACAAAAACTTCCCGATACCTTATCCGCAAACAGACCTGAAAATACATGTCTATCAGGATAACCGACGCGATAATGCCGTATCAGGGCTTCAACCGACGACTATTCTTGAAAATCAGATTGGTTACACAAACAACCGCAGTCTGATCTTCTCTGCCGGAAATGAATACCGCCGCATGGAATTTTTGAGCACGAAATATAACGGGATGCACATAGAAAGCATTTCGTACCACAATCCTTATTATAATGTAGAACTGATGACCGATCATAAGCGCAGCGACCAGACCTATCAGTACGATCAGGACCAGGACGGTCGTTTCTTTATCCGTTGCAGCAGTTGTGACGACCCGGATACGGAAGCGGATTACTGTATCGTGCATTTCGCTTTGGCTTGCGATCCGTTCCTTGACGGAAATGTCTATCTGAACGGCGAACTGTTCCACAATGTCCTCGATGAAAAGAGTAAAATGGGATATAACTTTGAAACCCACCAGTACGAAAAAGCAGTACTCCTGAAACAAGGAAGTTATAATTATCAATACCTATTCGTACCCAACGGCAGCACAGTCGGAGAAACCGGCCCGATAGAAGGCAATTATTACCAGGCGGAAAACGAATACACCATTTACGTCTATTACCGTCCGATGGGAACGCAATATGACCGTTTAATCGGAGTCACAAGTGTTAAAAACGCAATGCAGGTATTTTAAAACCTGCATTGCATGTAGAAATTTAAAATAAAACAAATGGCCGTACCCAAAAAAATGGGGACAGCCATTCGTAATTAATATTCCGCCAAATCATTACTTGTTAAAACCATCAATAACAAGCTTCCAAGTTTTAGTTGTATTCCCATCGGCAGCAATCACTTCATATTGCATATCGCTTTTTGAAAAATCTCCTATCTTGCCCAACATGGGAGTATCTCCAATGGGAGTAATAGTAGCAGCTGTAGAAATAGTGCAATATGCATTTAAATTACTCAACGTAACCTGATTTCGTATCTCCTGAGTAAATGTTCCATTCACGGCAGGTACTGTGATATTACAGGTAACAGTTGTATTCTCAACATTAATGTCTATATCTGCATCCATTTTCTGTACCCTTAGTTTTTCACTGTCACCTTCTTTGACCATCCAGCGATATTCGAAAGTAAACGCCTTGATGTCAGCATCTTCATAACTAGGCAAATCTTCCAAACCCGATTCCAGGCATGAAGAGAATGACATGCAGACAAAAAACAGCAATATACATTTTAAATATTTCATTTTCATACTTTTTTAGTTGTTCATTCTATTATAACATTACCATCCGGGGTTCTGATCGTCAGCCAGATTCGGATTCTCATTACGTTCGCTTCTTGGAACCGGGAGCAGATAGCGGCGTTTAGTAAACACACGTGCATTAGCAGCTTCTACAGCTTGTACCGTTCCGATTGAAAAAGTACGACCATCTTCTGATATCGTTATAGCGGTAGGAGTCGTATTCAGTTCAGGAATAACATTTAATCCCTCTTCCTTACCCCAACGTAATAACGACCAATAACGGTCATTCTCCTGTACCAATTCAGCCCGGCGTTCTATTTTGTAGTATTTCCAGACATCTTCCAGACTGGTAGTTGCAGTCAGTCCCGGTAATCCTCCGTGAACATCCCTGGTCTTATTGATATACTCAATAGCAGAACTTTTATCCCCCAACCGAAGCATCGCTTCTGCATAATTCAAATATGAGCGGCCTAAACGAAGAACGACATAATGATAGTTGGTCGGATCAGAGTACCACAGCCATTTATCTTCATAAACTCCCTTACGATAAACATATCCGCTCTTGGTCACATGACGTGCCTGTTCCTTATTAGATAAGTAATGAATATTGCCTTTCAGGCGGGTAGTCACAAGCGAAGTGAAAAAATGACAGGAATCGTACACGATAGTTGCTGCAAAACGTTTGTCGCGATGTCCGTAAATAGCATCATTCACCCATAATTTCCCCTGTTTGAAATCTTCGGTATAATACGAAGCCTCATTCCACGGTTTGGCCACTCCGTCTTTATCTATTACCAGAAAAGCATCAGTCACTTCCTGTGAAGGAGCTCTGTCCATCCATCCTTCGAAATTTTTATCCAGAGGCCATTTTTCCCATACGCCGTCAATCGCTTTGTCCATGTTCATATTGGGAACAAGTTCTTGCATCCAAGTATTTTGGAAACTTGTATTTTCAGAAATATTATATACGCCGAGTATTATTTCGCTCGAATTCGTTCCGACCGAATAATCATTGAACAACCCCTTAAAGTCCGGGTCCAGCGAATATTTATTCAGACCGAACAAGCTTTCACTGGCCGTTTTAGCCTGTGTATAATAATCTCTCTTTTCATTAGTATCATCCAGATAGGCTGCACCTTGCAGGCAAACTTCAGCTTTAAGCGCATAAGCAGCTCCCTTACTGATACGTCCGGATGCCACATCGACAGGAAGGCGTTCGATCGCTTCATCCAGATCTTTCAGGATGAAATCATACGTTTCTTTAATCGTCTTAGTTCTCGACAACTCCATATCGTCATCAGGAGTCAACACCTTGTCCACAATCATTAATCTTCCGAATTTGCGCGCTTGGGAAAAATAGACCGAAGCACGGAGAAAATGACCTTCTCCCATCAACAGATCCCGCTCCGGCTGTGTGAAGCCTGTTGCAGCAGCTACTTTTTCAAGAATAATGTTACAACGGCGGATGTCTCCGTATTTATTCCAACCATAATCATTATCTTCAGTGATCTGTTCACGGATCAGAGCGTCGGCTTTTTCCGCATTAACGATGGTATTGTCATTCCAGTCGTCGTTTCCGACCAGAAAATCTTTGATAATATAATACGTACCGTTAACAAACAGTTGTGCCGATGCCGGTTTGCTCCAAACAGCATCCTCCGGAAACTTATCCAAAGGGGTGTTGTCCAAATAGTCATGGCAAGATGTCATACTCATCAACGCCATAACACTTATAAATAATTTGCCCAATTTATTTCGTTTCATTTTTCTGTTATTTTAGAATCCGACATTTAATACAATAGAATACGTCTTTTGTGTCGGGTATGCATACCCGTTATTCGCATTTAGTTCCGGGTCATAGAAATCTTTCACATCCGAAATCGTAAAGATGTTTGTTCCCAAGACAGACAGGCGCAAAGAGGAAAACAGCTTGTTATCCTTCAATAGAAGTTTTTTGAAATCATATCCTACCTGCAGACTCTTCAAACGGAAATAGGATGCATTATGATACCAGAAATCCGAACCGACCCCATAGTTGTTATCTCCGTTCAGACCAGTCATAGTAGACATACGCGGAAACATTGCATCCGTATTATCAGGACGCCAGTAATCCAACTGAAATTTATATGTTAATGCCTCAGTATGTGTTCCTCTCATGAATTCATCAAGCGCCCGGTAACGTTCTCCGGTACCCTGGAATAACCCGTTGACAAAGAACCCCTTGTAATCCAAACTGAAATCGATACCATAACTTACAGACGGGAAAGTTGGTTTACCGATACGAACCTGGTCTTCTCCGTCAATTTTACCGTCACCATTAATATCCTGATAAGCGATATCACCCGGTTTCAACTCGTTGGAGGCTTCTCGCCGCGGACTATCCAATATCTGTTGCCCGCTTTGGTATAAACCATCGTTTCGATAAGCTGTTCCGTAAAAATTCTTTGTGTGGGTAACACGCTTTTTAGGATTCATCAAACTGGATAACGATTCATCCTCCTTTTTCTCCCATAATTCATTGTAACCGGTCACATTGAAACCTATTTCATAATGAAATTCTTGAACAGCATCTTTCCAACGGAAATTCATTTCAAATCCGGCACGACGATGTACACTCTCTGATTTCACTTGCGGCAAATCCTTTCCCAGAGGTGTAGTATATCTGTTCTGCGGAGAAATCAAATACCCTTTAGTTCGATAGTAAAAATAATCGAATGATGCCGACAAACGGTTTTGTAAGGTTGTCAGGTCGACCCCGATATCCCATACATCTTTAGTATACCAACTCAAATCATTCGAAACCAAAGGTCCTTCCGAGAAACTGGAAACGAATTTGCCATCGATAACATACCCCTTAGAGTTAAAGCTGTAAGCCGGGACATATCTGAAGCGCATATTCCGGTAATTATCACCGGATAAATCCTCCAGACCTTCCAGACCGACCTGTCCGAAAGAAGCTCTGATCTTAAAGAAGTTTAGAATGTTTCTTTCATTCAGTTCTTTCATAAAACCTTCTTCCGAAACCACCCATGCCAAAGCGGCAGAAGGGAAAAATCCGAAACGAGACCCTTTGGCAAAGTTATCGGAGCCGTCTATGCGGAAGTTTCCTTCAAACAGATATCTGCCTGCATAATCATATTTTACACGCCCCACATAACCGACACGGGCACTTTTCTCTGCAAAACCTGAATTTTGCTGTGTAGAAGCATCTCCTGCAAATAACTGGTCGAAGTCGGAAGAGATAAAACCTTCACGATATGCCCAGAAATTTTCATCGAATGTCTGCTGGAACGTATAAACACCTTGTACTTCAAAATTATGTTTGCCGAATGTTTTCCCGTATTGTACATTTACATCGAACGAGTTACGCCATCCCCATGAATTAGACATCCTGAGTGAACGGAAATCTTTGGGAACCATCGAGCCGTCACTGGTATATTGAGGAGCATTGGCGTTAAATGATTTCGAATTAGAATCTGCGATACGGAAATTACCTGTGAAACCGGCTTTCAAACCTTTTACAAACGGTACAGCCCAATTGGCATACACCTGGACATTTGCATATTTATCGTCATTATTATTGTAGCCTGAGCGTTTATCAAGATAAGCCAGCGGATGCAATGATAAAGCACTAAATGTCCCATCCGGATTATAAGCGTCGATAGTTGGTTTGGCAGCATTGATATCACGCCAAACGGCATAAGCGCCTTTAATAGTCGGATGCTTTCTTTCCCATGCACCGTCAATATTCAAACCGACTTCCAATCCTATCGGATCGAATGTTGTTGAAACATTACTGCGGAGATTATAACGTGTATATTTATCATTATGACCTTCCTTGAATAAAGATCCCTGATCTAAAATGCCCAGTGCCGTATAGTAATTAACTCCGTTTTTAATACCGGAGAAAGAAAGGGCATGACGTTGCTGGATGGCATTATTCCTCAGTGCAAGTTTCTGCCAATCGGTATCCGGCAGAGTCGCAATAACATCAGCAGGATATACCGGGGCTATCCCATCATAGGCTGCGGCCTGGTTGGCGGCGCCTGTATATTCCGCCGTATTCACTCTGTCCGGCAAAACAGTAGGCGAACTGAAATCGAGTCCTCCCGTATATTCTATTTTAGTCTGACCTTCTTTTCCCCTCTTGGTCTGTACCATAATGATACCATTACCGGCACGGGCACCATATACCGCCGTTGCACTGGCATCCTTCAAAATACTGATTTTTTCAATATCAGAAGAGTTCAAGCTATTGAAATCCTGTGCTTCGCGAACTACTCCATCGATAACATACAAAGGAGTACCACCACCACGAATAGAAATAGTTGGAGTAGATCCCGGTTCCGCGCCACCTTGCTGAACGATAACACCCGGCGTACGTCCCTGTAATGCAGAGGCCGTGTTACTAAAAGGCAATTGATCGATTTTGTCTGTCTTCATGGAGGTGACTGCGCCTACCATTTTACGGGTAGAAGTCGTTCCGTAACCGACGACAATGACTTCATCCAAAGCCTGTGAGTCTTCTTTCATCTTTAGTTTAACAGGCGCATTTCCTACAGTAATAATCTGGGGTTTATACCCGATGTAAGAAATTTCCAATTGGCTGCCAACAGGAGCTTCCAATGTAAATTTACCTTCAAAATCAGTAATAGTACCGACCGTTGAATCTTTAATTTTTACATTCACTCCGATAAGAGGTTCACCCGTATCGTCTGTAATAACACCTGTCACGGTATTTCCCTTCTGTTGGGTAATCGTTACTGCCGCATCATTACCGGTATCAGCCATAACGAAATGCGGTGACATACATAATAGTAAGGTACCGATACCTCCTATTTTCAGATAATTCATTTCGTGAGGTTTTATCAAGCCTCGAAATAGGTTAATTCTGTTTGTCATACTTTTAATTATTCGGTTAAACAATCGATAAAAACATTTCTCTCTGGTAAAAATAAGATTACATTTACTCTTAATTTTCGCTTCTTTTTCATGATTTGTCTTGTTTACTAGCGTTATTAACTACATATTGCAACTCTCTGTGATGATTAATGAACTTTATGTATAAAATCAGAATGACTAAAAAAAACGATCGTTTTTTTTAGTCATTCCATTATTACTGAGCATTTTAGTGGATATATTATATTAAACTATGAAATACAAGACGTAAATAATATTCATAAAAGTTGTTCGTTTAGGATAAATAATCTACTTTTACAGACAAAAATAAACGATCGTTTTTTCTAGTCATCTTAATATTTATAGTGTTTTTACTTCACTTATTTAAAGAATAATAACGCTCTATTAATTTATCATATTTACCGCCTATTTATTCGTTATTCTTGATGTCTGAGGATCTTACGGGTAAGATTTGGGGAAGGTATGTCAAAAAATTAAATCACTATTTCTAAGGTTTATCTACCTCAAAATTAATAGCCGCCTTTCTTGCCTGTGAGTGTTGGAATTGGCGGGCTATTTTATATTCACGCCCATCTTTCAACAGATAAGCGCCTGTTTGTTTAAACCAAAAGTTGATATTTTTCTCTATGCACTGCTGGCGGATATCCAATACCCAATCATAATTGCAAACACGGGCCTCCTTTCCGGATTCCCCACCGACCACCACCTGTTCCACCCAATCGCCCAATTCACCCCTGAAATCAATCGGACCGAGAAGCGGTTCGCAAATAATGATTTTATGTTTTATCGGAGCGGCTTTATAGATAGGCAGGCGATAATCGATCCGGTCCTGGTTTTCCATGGTGCAGCAAATAGTTACATGGTCATACCCATCTCCCCAGTCAGCCGGAAGACATTCATGCAACCGGTCGATCCTCTTGGTAATAAAAAGGAAATGAAGGTCTTGTCGTTTTCGTATCATTTCCCAGGCTTCTTCACGCCATTCATCTGCATCTTCTACCAGAAAATCCGATGTGAAGCAAGTATAAACAAGGTTTCCCGAAGGTATCTTATAGGTTTTGTTCTTTTTCTGTTGCAAAGGCAGATTAAACTTTTCCGTTTTAGCGACAACAGAACTGTCTTTACCATATTTACCGTCCGAACGATAAACATAGCAATGCCGGCAGCCTTCACTTAATTTGTGACAGCCATGCCAGGGATTCCATATAGATGCTTTTGAGCCCATCCTCTTCTCTTTATACCCGTGAAACTTCAGTAAAATCAATGCGAAAGTACAATAAATTTACTCCTTTTACCTACAGAAAGCAAATAATCCGGTGAATTCCTGATATATTTCTTCCTTCTTTCCTTGTTTTTCCTCTTATCTTTCAATATATTTGTTCCCAACCTTTTATATTTTTGACCTGGATAACAAACGTTTTCGACCTAGGTGCTAAACGTTTTTGACCAAGGTAGTAAATGTTTTCGACCTGGGTCAAAAATATAGAAGATACGGATGTTTGGATTTGAAAGTAGTAACCTTACAATTAAAACACACTAGTATTATGACCGCACAATACGGACTTTTCAGGAATCCTCCGCATAAGGGAGAAAAAGAGAGTGATATTCTTCATGCCCGGATCATACCGGGAAGAACCATACGGATCGACCGGGTCACACGGGAAATATCCGAATGTACTTCCTTCAGCCCGGGAGATGTGAAAGGGCTATTGCAGGCTTTTGCCGATGTACTCGTATCGTATCTGGAAGATGGCGATGAAGTTGAACTGGAAGGTCTGGGACATTTTTCCGTCTCACTGAAATGTCCTAAAATAACGAATCCCCGGCAAGTACGCGCAGAAGATATCACTTTTAAATCGGTAAATTTCCGTTGCTCAAAAGAGATCACGGAACGGCTTCGTTGCATGAACGTGGAAAGAAAGCCGGGATCATCGAAACCCGTCAAATACAACGGTGAAGAACGGAAAGCCAGGATCATTCAATATCTTGAAAAACATGAAACGATCATGAGTTCCGATTGTATGGGAATAAATGAATGTACGCGTTACCTGGCATTGAAAGATATCAAGGAGTTGATTGCCGGAAAGAAAATCGTCAAACAAGGCTACCGTAAAATAGCTGTTTATACTTTACCTAAGATATTGTAGATCCGAGAATAATCTGTTTATAAGAGCGTCAAAAAAACAGTAATGACGCTCTTATAAACAACACACCAGCGAGTTAATAAATAAAAAACAAGCCTACACTTAATTGACAGACAAGGACTTCACTGGATTTTCGTTTGCCGTCCTCCAGGTTTGCAGGGTAACAACAAAAACCGTTAGCAGCAGGATGGAGAAGAACGATACCACATAAACCATCCAGTCTAGCGGAACTTTATATGCAAAATTCTTCAACCATTCACCTGCAAAATAGATGGATACAGGTACAGAGATAACAAAACTCACGATCAATACCATCAGATACGTCCTGTTAAACCGGTATAAAACATCTTTTACGGTCGCACCGAGTACTTTCCGTATCGCAATCTCCCTACGCCGATATTGGGTTTCAAATAATACCAATCCCAAAATACCCGACAAAGAGATCAGGACAGAGGCAAGACATGAGGCGGAAACAATCCGTCCGGTACGTATTTCATCCCGGTAAAGTTGCCTGATAATCGTTTCATAATACTCTATTTCAACAGGATAAGCAGGATCGATCTCTTTAAATGTTTGCCGTATATGCTCTGTCGCCTTTTCCATATCCGCCCCTTGCCTTATCTTTATACAGGCAACCGGCATGCCGGCATTCTTTTCATTAATGACGAAAGCCAACGGGTAAGCACCGGTCCGCAAAGAATTTATCTTCAATTCATCCGTAATACCGATAACAATCCCTTTATCCTTCCAGTAGGTAATGAGCCTGTCCCCGACCTCCAGTCCGTATTCTTCTTTCGCTTTCCGGTTAAAGACGAATAATAAATCCTTTGACTGCCGGTCTTCCTGGCGGGGACACCTTCCTTCCATTACCGGGATATCCATCACTGACAGGAAGTTGGGCGAAACATTCAAATAATGAAAATACATCATTTCGTTATTCTTTTCTGCTCCGCCGCCCCGGTATAACTCTTCTGCTCCGACCTTTGCGGAAGAAAAAGCAACATCTTCAATACCGGAATATTTCTTCAATTCATTCGTGAACAGGTCGATCTTCCCGACCGTTTTCCCATTCAGCACAACTACTGCAATACGGTTTTTACCATATCCGAATGAACGGGATTCCATATATCTGTTCTGCTGATAGATCACAAATGCCAGAATAACCAAAGTAAAAGAAATTATATATTGGATACCTATAAGCATTTTCCTTAATGCCAAACCTTTGGGAGACAATCCATAAGAACCTTTCAATGCCATCTGCATGGAAATGGAAGTGGCGCTAACGGCCGGATAGATACCCGCAATGAATCCTACCGCCAAAGACAAAGAAACCAGCCGCAAGAGAACCGGTATATCAAGAGACAAGTTCAACAATACGGCTGGCAGGCAAGCCACCAGCGAAATCACAACGGATTCAAACAGTTGGGCACAACGCAGCCTGGCAACCGATGCCCCGGCAATCTTCCGGATATTGATGCTTTTAATCCGGTAAGGTATAAGGGCCACCGAATAGTTGATATAATTGATCATCGCAATCAACGCCACCAGAAAAGCCACCATCAGCATCCGGTTCATGTTTTCTTTCTTTCCTGATTTGATAAACTTCATCTGGGAAGTGACCGGCTCATAATAGATATCCGCCAGGTTCGTCAGCTTGACTTCCGCTTCTTTATAGTCCGGTGCATCTTCCACATTGAAACAACGGGCAAAAGCGGAACATATCTCCTTCTTATCCGCTCCCGGAGTGACTAGGATATAACAGACATAAGTATAATCATCCCATGATTCATACTGGTAAGAGGGACTAACTGCCGTATAAACAGCATTTGCCAGCTGACTATTTTCCGGAAAATCTTTATAGACACCTCCTACGGTCAATGATTTCCTGTCTTTCGTCCAGATATTTCCTTCTGCCGTCAATTGTTTTCCGACAACCGAAATACTCCCGAATATCCTGCGGGCCAGACTTTCGGGTATCAGGCACATCTCCGGCTGCTTCAAACAATCGGGAGTCCCCTCGCGGAAAACAAAATCAAATATCCCGGTGATATCCGGAGAACAAGTTTGTACCGTTTCTTTGAAACCTGTCTGGTTACCGTTGACATCGGTCGTAAAATAACATTCTCCGATAAAGGGATTGATCAACGTACTTTTCTGTATATAAGGAGAAGTAGACACAAAAGCATCGATCAGCAATCTGGAATGTACGGACCATACAGATGCAGGGGTTTTACAGTCTACCCTGTAAATATGATCCACTTGTGGATGGAACCGGTCAAATTTATTGGCAAAATCAACCTGTGCATAAATCGTTGCAAAAACGATATAGGCAATCGCCAATCCCATAATATTCAGTATGGCTGCTGTTTTATTGAATCGTAGTGCGGAAATAAAATTCCTGTATATGACATGCATAATAATTTGTTTTAGTTTGTATTTCAGGTAATAAAGCAACTAGATGTATCCACCGGATACACCAAACGTTTCCCCTGCCAGACGACAGCAGGGATTCAAATTTTTCCTGAAACAGATTTAATTAAGCATGCAGCAAAGGGTGAAGCAGGAATACCGCTTCTGCCAAAGGAATATTTTATATCGTAAGAAGACTTTTTCCTGATCAAAAAGTTTGTGCAGGTACAGTCTGCTTGAAAGACTGACAATTAATAATACTACTGGGATCAACAACAGAATGAACCAGTCAAGACTATTAAATAATACGGGGACCGGTTGGATATCACGAATCAGAAAAACAGCAGGCTGAATTGCTTGTCCCCGAAAATCTGAAAGATTAACCTCCTGAGGGTTTTGAACATACGAAGCCTTCTTCTCTGCAATGATTTGCAGCGTTACAAAAGAGAAAAGGCATAGTAACAACACTTTCAGGAGTTTCATATTATTATTGTATTCAATATTGAAAAGGTGAACTCACAATCTGTAATTCAATTAATAGATAAGACAAATATACAAAATATACATCAATGTATAATACATCAATGTATATTTTTTGCGGAATAGCCATTTTAATGGTACACGGACAACACAGAACACGCGGAGAATCACGGAAAAATAACATCATCCGGTTCTTTATTATTTCATCCATACAATATGTTTTAGGGATAAAAAAAGTATCTTTGTAGAAGTAGTAATACATAAAACTCAATAGTATGGAAACGATTCTTTTATCAACAGCGGATAATAATGTTCAGGCTAGCCTGTTACAAAGCGCGTTAAGAAATGAAGGTATAGAATCTTTTCTCAAGAACGAACATCTTTCTACGGTATTCGGGAATATTCCAGGATTCCAGATCGAGATATATGTTTTTGAGAGTGATTATGAAAAAGCGAAAGAAGTCTTGAAGAATGGATTTCCGGAACTTGTGGGTGATGAATAAACAGTTTCTTTATACTTCAGCTATAACGGCGATACTGATTGCTATTTTATTGACGATCGTGCAGGTCGTTCCCGAGAAACCATTGCTGCTATCGGAACGGCTTATGCCATCCGCAGGATGGATACAGGTTGGTATCGCCATTATTTACGGGGCACTGCTCAGTTATAAAATGCAGGACCGGAAAGAACGTCCCAAATGGCGAGTCCGGGCCTGGTTGCTTTTTTCTATTGTTTTCTTTGGGCAGTTACTTTTAGGCGTAACTGTCGATTCTGTCTTTCTGATGACCGGAAAGTTGCATTTACCCGTTCCGGCAATCATACTGGCCGGCCCGATTTACCGGTTGGAGGGATTGTTTATGCCGATACTTTTCCTGAGTACGTTGCTGCTTTCGGGACCTGCCTGGTGCAGCCAGCTTTGTTATTTCGGGGCATTTGATGCATGGAGCACAAAAGGGAAGACAGAAAAGAATGTTTTTCGCTATCATAAGCAATTACGTTACAGTGTATTTTTTCTGGTAATAGCAGGGGCTATTGCATTACGGTTATCCGGGGCAAACGGATGGACGGCAACGGTTGCCGGACTGATTGTCGGGATTATCGGACTGGGTATCATGTTGATACTATCACGCCGGAAGAAAAAGATGATCCATTGCAGTAGTTATTGTCCGATAGGAACACTGGTGTCTTTTATGAAGTACCTCTCTCCTTTCCGGGTAAAACTCAATACAGACTGTACACACTGCATGGCTTGTCTGAAATCATGCAAATATGATGCGTTGCACAAAGAAAATATAGAAAAAGGAAAAATCGGTTACACCTGTACTTATTGCGGCGACTGCCTCTCCACATGTAAACATGGAGGACTGGAATATCGTTTTTTCAAATTGCGTCCGGCTACTGCCGAACGCCTTTGGATTATTATTACAGTCGTTTTACATACCTGTTTTCTGATGATTGCACGTATCTGACTGGTAAACAGGATTCCCCGCCACATAAGTTGCAACAATATTACGGTCATCCCCCAACGTCTGGATACCGAACAATTTGTTTTCAAGATTCCATTTCCCCTTATGTTCAAGATATTCTTTCCGCATTTGCTGGGAAGGAGTAGCCGTAGAATCAACTACAATAAAATCAGCATCCCTGCCCTGGTCGAAACTGCCTATCTTATCATCTAGTTTCAAGGCTTTAGCCGTACCGCGCGTACATTTATATAATGATTCGAATACAGACATGGGATACCCGTTCAGTTGTTGTACTTTATAGGACTCTCCCATGGTCCGGAATAAAGAGAAAGATGTGCCGGCACCAACGTCTGTAGCCAGTGTCGTTTGGATATTGATCCGGTTTACCTGTTGCATATCGAACAGGCCGCTTCCCAAAAACAAGTTTGACGTGGGGCAATGGGCTATTATCGCTCCAGCCTCGGCCATTCGGCGACATTCCGAATCGGATAGATGAATGCAATGGCCGAATACGGAACGTTCGGTAACCAATCCTGCCCGTTCATAAACTTCCAGATAGTCAGAACATTCCGGAGACAATTCAAGGGCTGAATCTATTTCATTCCGGTTTTCCGACAAATGCGTTTGAATGTAAGTATCGGGATATTCTTCATGCAAACGGGCGGCACTAATCAATTGACCGTGAGTGGAAGTAATAGAAAAACGGGGAGTAATCACATAAAGATTACGTCCTTTTTTATGCCAGGCTTCGATCAGCTCCCGACTATCAGCCTCTCCGCTTTCTTCAGTATCCATCAAAGACTGCGGTGCGTTACGGTTCATCAGGACCTTACCGGTCAGCATTTGCATGTTATATTCGGAAGCAACCGAAAAGAGAGCATTAACAGATTCTTTATGAACCGTTGCATAAGCCATACAGGTCGTAGTGCCGTTGCGAAAAAGTTCATTTACAAAGAAACGGGCTACCCGTCCGGCATATTCAGAATCTCCAAAAGCCTCTTCCGTGGGATACGTATATTCGTTCAGCCAATCGAGCAGCTGTTTGCCATACATACCTATCATTTCCGACTGAGGATAATGGATATGTGAATCGATCAGGCCGGGCATCAGAAGTTTTCCGGAATAATCAGTAACGAATGCCTCCGGATAACGCTCTTTTATATTTTCATAGGCTCCGGCTTCTATGATTTTTCCTCGACAGACCACCAATGCTCCGTCAGGATAATAACTATAAGATTCATCAAACTTCAGGGGAGAATCCTTAAAATAAAAGACTTCACCTTTATACAAATATACCGTTTCATCCATCTTCATTCTTTACTTTTATCAAATCAACAGATAATATAACAATGTAACATCAAAGGTAAGAAAATTGTTAGAATCCGACTAAAAGCAGAAACAACTACATTAAAAATAATAAATCAACTCTTTGCCCTTGATGAGAATTAATAAGGATAAACTAAAATAAGAGATGGATTATCATTGGTTGAAATATTATTAATATGTATATTTGCAACCGAAAAGGCTTTTGATTTGAAAGCCTTATGTTGCGTGTGATATTTGTGCGGTTACGGAAATCGGCTAAATTTTCTTAAGTACCAATGCACAAAGAAGGCCCCGCAACCCTTTACCGGATATACCTGTTATCTATGCTGCTATGTAGCATGGATTGTTGTTGTATATAGATAAAGGGGGGCGTGCGGCTGACTTTTATTGGTACTGGGCCCTTAGCCGAGCCTCCGTAAAGTAAAAGTTCAGTCCGCCGCCCTTTCTTTTTTATGAAAGGACCACTCTACTCTTATAACGCCATCCAGCACCCGCATATTTTAAGGACAAATATGTTTTATTTATAACCCTACTAGTATGGCTGCACGTATTACTATTGAACAAGCCGCCCAGCTGACCGGTTTCCCGGCAGAAGAGATTCGAAAATGGGCCGATTCCAGAAAGATAAACTCTTATTCGTTTAAAGGCGGTGAACCCTTAGTCGATATCGGAAACTTGAATCGCTTCATTTCCTGTATCGAACATCTGGGAATACAAAAACTCTATCTGCAATTGATCATCCAGGACAAAGAGGAAGAGGCCAACGAAATCATCGCCCGCTACGACGATTATCTTTTCAGCCTGCGCACTGCCACCACGATCTCTCCCCTGCTTAAAGTAATAATTGCCGAACTATCCTCTTTTATTGAAGACAAAAAAGCACGTTATATATTCGACGAAATAACGGGAGGCGCAAAGATACAGGACGTTGCCGAGCGTTGCGGAATGACGTACGACGGTATGTGTCAGCGGTATAAAACCATCGTATCCCACCTGGAATCAGATACCCGCTTTATGCTTGAATATCAGAAGACAATAACCAACCAGGCACTGGAGATAGAACGCCTGGAACTAGAAAACAGAAATTTGGAGTATGAACTGAACCGGTTGTATAAAAAGGGCCTTAAAGCGGGTTTGCAGTTTACTATCTCCAAATCATTAATCCATGTCCCTTTGGATGCAGCCCGGCGCCTTAATAAACCACTTACAGACCTGACCCTCTCTCCCTATATCCGTAAAGTGCTCGAAGAACTACATATAGAAACAATGGAAGATCTGTTGCGCTATATGGAAACAACCGGCCTCGATTCCCTGCTGGACATTCATGGATTTGGGATAATGGGTCTGGAGCAACTCAAATTCCAGTTGGAGAAACACCGGATACTGGATAAGAACGGCTATTCAGACCTCTACCAATATCTCGTAAGCGATCCGGATATGGACCGGTTCGACTCGGATGCTTATGAACACAGCCATTAAAAAGATGAAAAGCGTTTTTCATAACTATCATAAATATAAAAGAACTATCATACTATCATATTTTTATATAATATACCTATAATCAATATGTTATCCTATGATAGTTCCT
>ERZ857882.2394-NODE-2394-length-19498-cov-23.512472_pt1 | contig 19498 bp, 17 predicted proteins | sample MGYA00519697_ERZ857882 | MGnify/ENA primary metagenome ERZ857882 (study PRJEB31778, sample SAMEA3449373) | human gut metagenome | biome: human gut; feature: human-associated habitat; material: faeces | place: United Kingdom | collected 2010/2012 ...
GTTTGTCTGCAAACACGAACTCCCTGCGGGTAAAGTAAAGGAGAGGTTACACAATGAAAAAGTTCCTAAGTATTGCTCTGGCGCTGCTCATGCTGGCCGTCATGCTGCCCGTTGTTGCTTTGGCGGATGAACCAAGCAGTTCAAGCGGCAGCATTCAGGGTACTATTATTAATCATGCTCCTGCTGCTGTTTCCGTTGAACTGGAAAAGGTTACCTTCACTAAGAGCGTTGCGGTTGAACTGTACAGCGACGATACTCTGCTGACCACGGCTACATTGAATACTGATAAGCTGAAAGCTGGTTCGTATGATGTCCTGACCTGCTGCATCGCTACCGGGACTGCTGACGAGTACTGGGCACTGACCTCCTGGACCCCCAAAGACGATATTGTCCCCAATAAGGCTGTCCTGGTTGTCGATGGACACGAAATGAACACTAAGGAATTCACTCTGAATGCCGAAGAGTGGGCAAACCTGCCCGGCACGGTGCGCCCCTGCAGCATCGAGAGCGCCATCATTACTCGTGAGAACAAAATCCTGAAAAATGCTGTTTCCGTTGAACTGCAAGACGTTATCTTCAAAACCAGCGTACAGGTGAAGCTGTACAGCGGCGAGACTCTGCTGACCACTGCCACCTTGCAGGGAGTAAATCCCGGCAGCTATGGTTTCCTGACCTGCTGCATCGCTACCGAGACTGCTGACGAGTACTGGGCACTGACCCCCTGGACTCCCAAGGATGATGTTGTCCCCAATAAAGTCGTGCTGTTTGTGGATGGCCACGAGATGGATATGAAGACTTTTGAACTTGATGCCAAAGAATGGGCAGCCCTGCCCGGCACGGTGCTCCCCTCTAGCGGCAGCACCACCGGCGGCGAAAACCACTGGCATTCCCCGGTTACCCCTGCTCCCGTTCCCGTGGTGGTAATACCCCCCAAGACCGGCGATATGACGATATGGCAGAGCATACTGCATTTCTTCGGGGTAATATAAAAAGATAACGGCATGACAAAGCCCCCGCGAATGCGGGGGCTTTGCTTATCCTTTCGTCTTTAGGGGGAAGAATGACGACGGTGCTTACGCTTTCTTTGACTTTGCGCTGCGGACGCTCTCGAGCATTATGCTGCCCAGTATCAGCGCGGCGCCTACCGCGCCCATGACGCCCATTTTCTCATGCAGGAGAACGGCACTCATTGCGGCGGTGGAAAGGGGGTTGAGGGCGCAGAACTGGCTCGCCCTCTCGGAGGGTATCCTGCGCTGTGCCACGGGCTGAAGGGTGAAGCCGAAGCAGCTGCAAACCAGCGCAAGCCCCAATATCGGCAGCCACTCAGAGGCGCAGGAGGGCAGCTTGGGAGCCTCGAATATGAAGGAGGCTATGGTGGTGAACAGGCCGATGAAGCCGACCTGCGCTATGCCTATGAGCATGGGATCGCCCTTTTTGGAAAGCCTGTCAGTGAGTATTATCGCCAAGGCGTAAAGCATGGCAGAGAGTATGCAGAGCCCTTCCCCGAGGCCGAAGCTGAACCTGCCGGAGCGCAGGGTGAGGGCACCGACGCCTATTAAGGTAAGCCCGGCGCAGAGCAGAGCCCTTTTGCAGGGCAGCTTCTTATGCAGCAGCGCCTCCATCAGCGGCACTATGACTATTGCGGTATTTTCGAGAAAGGAGGTGGTGGAAGCGAGGGTGTGCTTGAGGGCGAAAAGCTCCGCCGCCATCATCGCGGAGAAGGCGCCGCCTATCGCCATCCCCATGAGCAGCGTCCTGAGGTCCATCCGCTTCATCCGATTGAAGAATATGGCGCAGAGTATCACGAAGGCAAGGCAGAAGCGAACGGAGAGTATGTTGAGGGGGCTCATAGTGGTGAGGAGCGCCTTGGACAGCAGCAGAGAGGTGCTGCGCGCAACTATAACGCCCGCGAGAAGGAACTCCGCAGGGTTTACCCGGCAGCCTATCCTTGCCCTTGCGCTGATGCTTTCCATTGTTTCTGTCCTTTCCTGACATTTTGTCGTTTTCTTTGTTTGACATCATTATATTACTGTTATATATTTGAGTAAAACGAGGATATATCATGGCAGCATTGATAAAAAGTCAAAATAGAGGCGCGATATGGATACAGAGAAGTGCAGGGCGCTGATAGCGGCGCTGGAGCTGGGCTCACTTACCGCCGCGGCGGAGAGCCTCGGCTATACTCCCTCCGGAATAAGCCGTATGATGGCGGCGCTGGAGGATGAGATGGGCTTTCCGCTTCTGATAAGGAACAGGGGCGGCGTCGCCCCTACCGAAAACTGCAAAAATATGCTTCCCCTCATACGCGATTTCGTGTACATGGGGCGGCGCTGCGTGCAGCAGGCGGCCTCCATACGCGGCATAGAGATAGGCAAGCTCACCATAGGCAATACCTACGAGGCCTGCTACGGCTGGCTTGCCCACTTGATCGCCGGCTTTTCGCGCAAGTACCCAATGGTAGAGATAAGCACCCTGGAGGGAACCAGCAGCGAGCTTGCGGCGGCGCTGAGCGAGCACAGGGCGGATTTCTGCGTAATGAGCCGCCGCGAGGGCGACTTCGACTGGCTGCATATAAAGGACGATCAGCTGGTGGCGGTGCTGCCAAAGAGCAGCCCACTCTCCGGCGGCGCGGCCTTTCCGCTCTCGGCTGTAGGCAATTACCCCTTCGTAGCCATACGCCCCGCAGAGGAGACGGACAACTCCCGCATGATCGCCCAGATGGGCATAACCCCGGATATACGCTTCGGCTGCCCGGATGGCCTTGCCGCCATGGCGATGGTGAAGGCAGGGCTGGGAATAGCCATAATGAACCAGCTCATCGTGGACTCGCTGGAGCCGGGCGGCGAGGTGAGGGTCATGCCGCTGGACCCTGAGCAGTATGTGGATATAGGTATAGGAGTTACAAGGAAGGATATGGTATCCCCTGCGGCAGCAAGGTTCATCGCCTACGCGAAGGAGCACATAGAGGAAATGAAGTAAAGAAAAAAGGCTTCCCAATTTAAAGGAAGCCTTTTGCGTTTGCAGCGTTATTTCTCCGCGTCTATGTAGGGCAGAAGCTTGTTGAGGTCGCAGGGCTCACTCAGTACAAGCTCTATGCCTTCCACCCGCTTGTCCTCGAACATCTGGGTGAGCGCTATGTACTGGCACAGGCGGGACTTGAGGTTGAGGCAGTCGCCCTCGGCGGTCATGAGCTCAACCCTGCCGGCGCAGGTGTTTACGGCCTTAAAAAAGCTTGCAGGCTCCGATATATCTCTGATCTTCATTGGGGCGTCCTCCATAAGTTTTTCTGTTATTATACAACAGCTCAGGTTTTTTTTCCACTTCACAATTATTTCAAATTATTATGATGATATGTACAAGGTCTTATATTACAATTAGCACTCGAAAGGCAAGAGTGCTAATAAGGATCATGGCACATACTACTTACGAAATCATCGGTCCGAGGAGGATTTTATATGGATATTAACAGGTTAACGCAAAAATCTATTGCGGCGGTGCAGGATGCCCAGTCCATCGCCAGCCGCAACACCAACCAGCAGGTGGATCAGCAGCACCTTATGAAGGCGCTGCTCGACCAGAAGCTCATAGCCGAGCTCATCACCAGAATGGGCAAGGATAAGGACGCCTTTGACGCGGCCCTGGACAGGGAAATAAGCAAGCTGCCCAAGGTCACGGGCAGCCGGGAGGCGGAAAAGGTGTACATAACCCCTGAGCTGGATCGCGCGCTCAACGCGGCGGAGGATCAGGCCAAGCACATGAAGGACGAGTACATCTCGGTAGAGCATCTGTTTTTAGGCATGCTGGAAGCGCCTAACGGCGCCATGAAGGAGATGTTTAAAACCTTTGGCATCACCCGGGACGAGTTTTTGAAGGTTCTCAACGACGTCCGGGGCGGCGCAAGGGTGACGACCGACAGCCCGGAGGACACCTATGACGCGCTGGGCAAGTACGCTCAGGATCTTGTAGAGCTTGCAAGGAAGCAGAAGCTTGACCCTGTTATAGGGCGTGACGAGGAAGTACGCAACGTCATCCGCATACTTTCAAGAAAGACCAAGAATAACCCTGTGCTCATAGGCGAGCCGGGCGTGGGCAAGACGGCAATAGCCGAGGGGCTTGCCCAGCGGATAGTATCAGGCGATGTGCCGGCAAACCTGAAGGATCGCAAGATATTCTCCCTTGACATGGGCGCCCTTATTGCGGGCGCAAAGTTCAGGGGTGAATTCGAGGAAAGGCTTAAGGCCGTTCTTAATGAAGTAAAGCGCAGCGAGGGCAGGATAATACTGTTCATCGATGAGCTGCACAATATAGTAGGAGCCGGACGCACCGAGGGCAGCATGGACGCGGGCAACCTCTTAAAGCCCATGCTTGCCAGGGGCGAGCTGCACTGCATAGGCGCGACCACACTGGACGAGTACCGCAAGTACATCGAAAAGGACCCCGCCCTTTCCAGAAGGTTCCAGCCCGTAATGGTAGATGAGCCTACGGTAGAGGATACCATAAGCATACTGAGAGGGCTGAAGGAGCGCTACGAGGTGTTCCACGGCGTAAAGATACAGGACAGCGCCCTGATAGCCGCCGCTACGCTTTCCCACAGGTACATAAGCGACAGGTTCCTGCCGGATAAGGCTATCGACCTTGTGGATGAGGCCTGCGCGATGGTGCGCACCGAGATGGACAGTATGCCCACCGAGCTTGACGAGAAGCGCCGGCACATAATGCAGCTGGAGATAGAGGAAGCCGCCCTTAACAAGGAAAGCGACAAGATATCCCAGCAGCACCTTGAGGATATCCGCAAGGAGCTGGCTCACGAGCGCGAGGAGTTCGCGGGGCTCAAGGCAAAGTGGGAAAACGAGAAGGACGCCATAAAGAAGGTTCAGTCCCTACGTACAGAGATAGAACAGCTTAACGCCGATATGCAGCAGGCCGAGCGCAGCTACGACCTCAACAAGGCCGCAGAGCTCAAGTACGGCAAGCTGCCCAAGCTGAAGGAAGAGCTGGCCAAGGCGGAGGCGGACATGGAGAAGGGCAAAGCGGACGGCCTGCTCCGCGACCGCATCACCGAGGAGGAGATAGCCAAGATAGTGGGCCGTTGGACCGGTATACCGGTCGCCAAGCTGATGGAAGGCGAGAGGGAGAAGCTGCTGCATCTGGACAGCATACTGCATAAGCGGGTCATAGGCCAGGACGAGGCGGTGCAGACCGTCTGCGACGCCATACTTCGCACCCGGGCGGGGCTGAAGGACCCCAACAAGCCTATCGGCTCCTTCCTGTTCTTAGGGCCTACCGGCGTAGGCAAGACCGAGCTTGCCAAGGCTCTGGCGGAAGCCCTGTTTGACGATGAGTCCAATATGGTGCGCATAGATATGAGCGAATACATGGAGAAGCACTCCGTGTCCCGCCTGATAGGCGCGCCTCCGGGCTATGTGGGCTATGACGAGGGCGGCCAGCTTACGGAGGCCGTGCGCCGCCATCCCTACTGCGTCGTGCTGTTCGACGAGGTGGAGAAGGCCCATCCCGACGTGTTCAACGTACTGCTTCAGGTGCTGGACGACGGGCGCATAACGGATTCCCAGGGCCGCACGGTGGACTTCAAGAATACCGTCATCGTCATGACCAGCAATCTGGGCTCCAGCTACATACTGGAGGGCATAAAGGACGGCAGGATAACCGAGGAGGCCCGCGCACAGGTGAACCTGCTGCTCAAGCAGAGCTTCAGGCCGGAATTCCTCAACAGGATAGACGACATAGTGTTCTATAAGCCCCTGGACAAGGAGGAGATCTTCAAGATCACCGACCTCATGCTGGAGGATATACGCAAGAGGCTCAAGGAGCGCAGGCTGGACGTGAAGCTTACCGACAGGGCGAAGAACTACCTTGCGGAGACCGGCTACGATCCTCAGTACGGCGCAAGGCCCCTGAAGCGGCTGCTTTCCAGCAAGCTTGAGACGCTGCTTGCCCGCAAGATAATCGAAGGCGACCCCGCCCCCGACACGGTGTTCACCGTGGATTACGACGGCGAGAACCTCACCGTATCAGAGAGCAAGGGCGAATAAAGCCGAATAATAATACGGCCCCGGTGAAATTGCCGGGGCACTTTTTTAAGGAAGCGGCGGGCGGCAAGCCCCCGTAACCTCCGGTTGCGCCAGTCTGTCAAAAAACCCCAGGGTTGATAAGGGGCCGCAGCCCCTTATGTTTAATCCGGCTCTGACGACATGTGCGTCAGAACGGATGAAAACCCAGAGGTTTTCGTACTTTGCATTCGGTGCTGACCGCGCCATAGGCGCAAGCACCGGATGAAAAAAACTCGAAAAAGTGGCGTTTAGCCACTTTTTCGACAGCCTCTGGCTGCCGCTTTGCGGCAGCCCAATGGTATGTCCTTTTTAATTTATGGGCTTTTCCTTGGAGAAGGCGAAGCCTACCGCCATTACTGCGGCAAACACTATGAGATACCAGAAGCATGCTATGCCGTGGCCCATTATGCTGGCGTAGATCATGAACAGTGAGCCGCAGATAGCCAGTAAGGGCAATACGTAGCGGCGCATGGCGCTTTCGTCGGTGGCCTTCTTTATCCACATGACGAATATGGGCAGGTACAGCATATATATGGTGATTATGGGCAGCTCGGAGGAGTCGAACACGAAGGGGCCGGACCAAGTGCCCGCCAGGTTGGCAAGGAAGAAGTACAGTCCCCAGAAGCCGCACAGAAGCAGGCCAACGATGGCGGAATTATGGGGCATGTTGGTCTCTTTGTCTATCTGGCTGAATACATGAGGAGCGGGACCCCTGCCGCGGACGGCTATGGAGTACAGACCGCGCACGCAGCCGAGCATAAGGCCGTTCATGGTGCCTATGCAGGATATTGCGATGAACAGGTTAAGTATATTGCCCAGAACGTTGCCGAATACGTTTATGAAGGCCACGGTAGCGCCGGAGTCTATGAGCTCCTGGTTAGTAGCGCCGCCGGCTACGCCGACATAGTAGAAGATGTAGGTGGCAATGATGATGATCGCGCCTATGACCAGAGCGCGGGGCAGGTTTTTCTTGGCGTCCTTTAGCTCCGCGTTTATAGATGTTGCGATTATCCAGCCCTCATATGCGAAGGCGGTCGCGCAGACAGAGGCGAGCAGCGGGCTGCCCGTCGCGTTGGCGGCCCCTACGTCCGCAAGGGTCTTGAAGTTGTTTGCAAGGGTGCCGTTTGCGATGCCGACGACTATTCCCGCTATCGCCATGAGGAAAAGGGGTATGAGCTTGATTATGGTGGTGGATACCTGGAGCTTGCCGGCGAGCTTGGGGGAGAGGGCGTTGACGGCATAGGCGCAGCAGAGATAGAACATTGCCAGCGACATGCACTCGGGGCCCAGTATGGTCTCCGCGCCTGCGGCGGCGCCGAGGCCCAGCAGGGGGAAGTTAGGGGCTACGGAGGTTATGAATACCAGGGTGTAGCGGGCGGAGAGCCAGGCCAGCACGGAGGTAAGGCATGGGTAGTAGATTATAGAGAGGAACCAGCCTATATAATAGGCATACCTGCTGCTGACGCAGGCCTCGGCATAGTCCACAATGCCGTTGACCTTTTCGAACTTTTGCGCCATTACTGAGAAAGCGAGCAGGCAGGTGAGCATTATAACGCCGCCTATGATCCAGGCAAGTATACCGAGAGGCATGTTGCCGCCTGTCTTTTGCAGTATGGTCTGCGCCTTGAAGAATACGCCGGAGCCAATGACTATACCGACTACCATGCATATTGCCGTCAGGAGACCGTACCGTTTTTGAAGCTTATCCATTGAATTTCCCCTTTCGCATTAAGAATAAGATTGGAAGATGCCATATAAGTGCAGCAAAATGCAACTTTATAATTGCAACTTTATAATATTATACAGTAATAATACATGCTTGGCAATCCTTCTTGCGCCCGCGGCCATGACGTATTCGCAAGGCTGTTTTGCCGGAGGTAAAGACTAACTGCGGGCTTATTCTGTATGAGATTAAGTTTATAAGGGATGCGGGTTATGGTAAGCTGAAGCGATTGACCAGCGTTTGCCCGTACTATCGTGCCCTGGCAGCCATGAGAATCCGTACTTTCTTTCGATTATTGTTCACTTCGGTAAACCTGCAATAACCGATTTGTATGAATTTCCCATCCCGACCCGATAAGGGAGGCTCTCTATCTTGCTTATACGATATAACGATGATACAATACAAATATGCGTGATGTGATCAGCGCAGCAAAGATATACACACTTATGTCATGGAAGATTATCTAAAGGCCAAGTAATTATGGGTTGTAGGAGGACGACAAGATGAAAAACTGTTATAAAGCCGGATTGATTCGAGTTATCACGATTTCGGATGCCGAGGTTGCGGGTATTCATGGCAGGCTCATAATGGAAAAGTTCCCGAATATGACGGTGGAAACGAAATGCATATCGGGATATCCGGAGGGATTATATAGTATAGAGCTGAAAAATGCGGCTATACCTCAAATCGTTGAGGTGGCGCAGTCTTTTAAAGATATAGACGTGTTGATAGTAAGCTGTGCCGAGGATCCTGCAGTGCCGGAAATAAAAAATGCTGTCGATATACCGGTGATAGGGGCCGGTAGTAGCGTGGCTGCGATAGCGCGGCGGTTTGGTTCTAAGGTGGGAGTTCTGGGAATAACCGATCATGTACCGCAGCCATATTTGGAAATACTCGGTAAGGATCTTATAGATCTCGGAAGGCCGGAAGGCGTGGTGACCACGCTTGACCTCATGAAGGAATCAGGGGTCAAAGCTGTGGAAAAATTGGCAATGATGCTGAAGGATGCCGGCGCCGGCGCCATAGCCCTTGCATGTACTGGAATGAGTACTGCGGGGGTGGCAAAGTCCCTCGCAAAAAAAACCGGCTTGCCTGTGATAGACCCTGTAACGGCAGAAGGACTCATGGCATATTATGAATGCCTTAGCAAATGATGATATCGCAAAAGCCAGCATGAGGTATATGCATGATAATCATTGGCGTCTGCATTTTCCGAGCCTTTAGGCCGGAATCCGACATGCCTACCGCTCCGATCCAGAGGTCAAGGCTGTCGAGAAATTTACGGCGCGCCGGTCGCAGCATCTGTATGTCAAACATGCAACAAGAAAAGTTAGCCTGCGCTTGATTGATTTTCAAGCGCGGGCTTATTTATATTGATTTCATAATCCATCGCCTCAATTGAAGATATCCCGGATTATATATGCGGTACCAATACGTTTATATATGCCCGCCGGAGCTCGGTTAATCAAAAGATCGGTAAGCCAGATGACCGACACTTCTGCATCAAGAATCGTCTTGGATAATTCCTTTTCACTTGTCATGCGGAATTTGCATTTCCCTTAAATATTGTTTGCTTTAACAAACTCACAATAACCGATTTGCGCAAATCCTCGGTCTTTTTTCTCCTGCTTGTGCAAGATGTATTGTCGTCATCTAAACAGAGCAAAAAAAATTTGGGTTGTGTATGCGCTAAAATGATATGAACCAAAAGGGAGAGAAGTTCGACCTGCGAGATGGTAAAATGAATTCACCACAAACCATCAGCCATCAGGAGGGGAACTTCTCATGAACAGGATAACACAGGAAGCAAAGAAAAGGCAAGGCGTGGTAAAGCTGGCCAACAGGAAAGGGAAAAGCTTTGCGAGCAGGGTATATGGTGTGAGCTTGTCAAGCGTGAAGCGGTGGTGCAAACGATATGACGGGAGCTGGCAGTCATTGGCAGAACGATCACATCGGCCGCTAAGCCACCCAAGGAGGCACAGCGCGGCGGAGGAGGAGATAATAAGAGCGGCATACAGGGAGAAGTTTTATCGATACGGGTGGGACAGGACATATGCGGAAGCTATCAAGTACGGGTACGGACGGAGTTTGAGCGGGATGGTATATGCTGCCAGGCGCATGGGGATCTGTATGGCCGACAGTAAAGCGAAGCCCCCCAGGAAACATGACAGGAGGTATCCGGAGCTGTTACGGCCGGGAGAGAAGGTGCAGATCGATGTGAAGGAAGTGCCGTATAGCTGCTTAAAAGGGGCAATGAAGCAAGACGGTAAGCGGCTGTATCAATGGACGGCGATAGATGAGTTCAGCCGGTATAGGTTCGTGTATGGGTTTGAAGAGCATACGCCGGAGAACTCGGTCAAGTTCTTGAAGCTGTTGGAGGCCGCGTTCCCGTTTAAGATAGAGGCGGTTCAAACGGATAACGGGACGGAATTCACCTATAGGTACATCAGTGAAGAAAAGGAGTGCCCGTTTGAAACGGCATTACGTGAAGCGGGGATAGAGCACAGACTGATTCCGCCGCGAACGCCGTGGCACAACGGGAAGGTGGAGCGGAGCCACCGCAACGACCAGCGATATTTCTATGATTGGGAGCGGTTTGGAGACGTTGATGAGTTGAATCACAAGCTCAGAGAGCATCTCGAATGGAGCAATAGAAAGCCCATGAGGACGCTGGGCGGGAAAAGCCCCATGCAAAGGCTGCATGAAGCATTGGCGGTATGAGGGGCACCGATGTGGGCCGACCCCTTTGCCTTCGCCCTACGGGCTCCGGCACCAGTGCCGCCCCACATCGTTTTGCCGTGCTCGGTAGTTGCTTTGAATCTTAATGGTTCATATCAGTTGACGATGTAGAACGACAAAAATTTTTAGCTTGCGCTTGATGGATTTTCAAGCGCAGGCTTATAATTCTTTTGAAAGGCTTCCGCCTCCCATGCCGATCAGCATTAGCAGCATCGTTTGCAGTGGAAGTTTTCTCTTTCTTGAAAAATCTTTTCCCGGGACCTTTACGCATGCGTCTAAATTTGCGGCGGTTTTCTTTATTGCATGGAACAATGCGGACCGAACACGTTCTGGATATGATTTTCTGTTCACTTGGAAGGCCTCCTTAAAAAATGTCATCATTTTCAAGGCGAAGCCTTCGATTTTTATTGATTTGTCAAGTGTTTTTTTGAGAAATATTGTTTTTATATGTCCCCCTGCGCTGAAATAAAAACGCTCAATCACCATCATAAGTGATTGAGCGTTTTGTGCGCAAACTTAATGACATTGACCAGGAAGTGGACAAGGAAATGACCCATAGCGGCATGAACTATGGTATACTGAAGGCAGGAAGAAGGAGACGGCTATGGGAACAAGGAAGAAATTCAGCGCGGCGGAACAGGAGCTTCTGCGTGCAAATCCGTACACGGAGAATGTCACGGAAAATCAGATTTCGTTCACGCTGGCATTCAAGGAAGCCTTCTGGCGGCTGAGTGTGGAGGGATGCACCGGGAACATGGCGCTGCGGAAGCTGGGCTACGATCCGGAGCTGCGCGGCTTTGAGCGCGTCCACAACATCACAAAGCGCATCCGCCGCGCGGGAAAATCACCGGAGGGCATCCAGCCTGCGCCAAAAATCCCAGATGCGAATCAGCAGGGAGCAGTTCGGCGCGGCAGAGATGGAAAAAATGTCCCGCCGGGAGAGTGAGCGCCGGATGCAGCAGGAAATCGTGTATCTTCAGCAGCAGATGGCGTTCTTAAAAAAAACTTATGCGGCAGCCGGAAGAAACGGATTCGGATAATGCCGTGCAGGATGCTTTCTTTGAGGTCTATAAGCATAACTCAGAGAAAACCTGGAAAATTCATGGCGTTGAGGAGAGCATCAATTTCCACAGGCGTGTGTTGGACGCGCTCAAAAACCGGGACATTGCGGCATGTCTTAATTTGCAGAACGAACTTATCACGGATAAAAGTCTTCAGGAATAAAAAACCGCGCGGGGAAACATTTTGTTTCCTCGCGCGGTTTTTTGCAGATGTGCGCGGCAGCTTATAAAATTGTGCCCACGGGAAAGTCCTCCTGCGCGGAAAAGAGCGGCGCTTTCTGATACAGCCGGAGGCTCAGATCGATAAAATCGCGGGCGATTTTGCTGAGATAGCGCTCACGGTTATAGCCGATGGCGATGGTATCGGCAGTATCTTTATCGGAAAAGGGGAAAATCTCAACCTTCTGGCGGACAGGACCAGCGGCAGTGCCGGAGACGGTATAGGGGCTATAGAGATAGAGTTCGGGGCAGATGGTAAGGCCCATGCCTTCAGCCGCGAGGCAGAAGGCCGTTTGAACGTTCTGCGTTTCCAGACGAATATCCGGCTGGATGCTGTAGCGGGAAAACACGCGGTCGGCAATGGCGCGAATCCGGTCGCCCTTTTTGAGAAGAACAAAGGGAAACTTTGCAAACAGACGCAGATTGCGCGTCGCCTCATATGCCCGGCACACCTGCTGCGTCTGCGCGCCAAAGGTCTGGTGGAGAAGCTCTCTTTGGCCGACCAGATACATTTTTTCCTGCATCAGCGGCGCATATTCTGCGCAGTCCGGCGTAAAGGGAGCAAAGCCGATCAGAACATCGATCAGACCTTTGGAAAGATCTTTTTCCAGAACGGTCGTGCTGCCCTCGAAAATGGTCAGCTCGACCAGGGGATAGAGTTGGCTGAACGTCGGAAGCAGCAGGGGTAGGATGGACTGTCCGCGCGTATGCGAAACACCGATGCGAAGCACGCCGCGCCGGCTCTCCCGGATGTCCTGCATGGCGGCAATCGTCTGGCGCTGAATATCGAGAATCTGAATCGCGGCACGCTGCAGGCAAATCCCAGCGTAAGTCAGCTCCAGACCGGAACGCCGGAAAAAGAGGGGACTTCCAACTTCTTTTTCAAGACGTGCGAGTAATCCGCTGAGCGCCTGCTGCGAGACGTGCAGTCGCTCGGCCGCGCGTGTAACGCTTCCTTCCTCGGCCAGAACCAGAAAGGATTCCAGATTCTGAAAATTCATGAAAATTTACACCTCTCTTTTGAAAATACAACAGCGTCTTTGATGCAAGAAAACTGTCAAACAGTTGCAGTTTCTGGCGCGAACGTGTGAAATTTTTGCAATAATTCTGTCTTTTACGCTTCCCTATTTGAAAGATTACCACAGGACTTGCTTCATTACAAGCTTTTTATTGTTTTATTGTAAAAGATAATCCTGTTTGAAGTTGTAGGATATGCGTGCTATCTTGGCAGTAGTTCACTGGGAGTCGATATTTTTCCAGTCAGAAAAGACGAGAGGAGCGGAAGCGGTGAGCAGTCAAAAAGAGTTGGTGCTGAATCTGGCCTGGTGCAAGGGCTGCGGGATATGTGTGGCGTTCTGCCCGAAGGGAGCGTTGGAACTCCGGGACGGAAAGGCAGCACTGGCGGAAAATGCACAGTGTGTGCTCTGCGGGCAGTGTGAGCTGCGCTGTCCGGATTACGCGATTTACTTAAAAGAAGCGGAGGGAGGGGAAACGCAATGGGTAAAACCGTATTGATGCAGGGAAACGAAGCGTGCGTCGAGGGCGCGCTTGCCGCGGGCATGCGGCTTTATGCCGGATACCCAATCACACCGTCAACCGAAATTGCAGAGCTCTCTGCGCTGAGGCTTCCACAAGAGGGAGGAAAGTTCATCCAGATGGAGGACGAAATTGCGTCCATTGCCTGCGCCATTGGAGCCTCCGTTGCGGGCGTCAAGGCCATGACCGCGACCAGCGGCCCAGGCTTTTCTCTCAAGCAGGAGAACATCGGCTACGCGTGTCTGGCGGAAATTCCGATGGTAATTGTCGATGTGCAGCGCTGCGGCCCATCGACCGGCATGCCGACGTCTCCGTCACAGGGCGATGTGATGATGGCCAGATGGGGCACGCACGGCGATCATCCGATCATTGTCATCAGCCCCTCTTCCGTTCGCGAAACATATACGCTCGCGGTGCGCTGCTTCAACTTATCCGAAAAATACCGCACGCCGGTCATTTTTCTGATGGACGAAATTATTGGCCATCTTCGGGAAGGCATGGAGCTTCCCGAGCCGGAGGAGCTGGAGGTCATCGACCGGCCGACGGTTCGCTACCCGGAGCCCAAGCGGCTGCCGTATCATATGAAGCCCGGCCAGCTCGTGCCGCAGATGGCGCCCTTTGGCTGCGGGCAGCGGTATAACATCACAGGACTTATTCACGATGAGACAGGCTTTCCGACCAACTCAACCGAGGAAGCGGCCAAGCTGATGGACCGGTTGATGCGCAAAATTTATGATAACTATGACGATATCGTTCAGTGTGAGAGGGTTTCTCTTGACGACGCGGAAACCGTCATCATCTGCTACGGCGGCACGATGCGCGCCGCAAAAAGCGCCATGGAGCAGGCACGCGCGAATGGCAAAAAGGTCGGCATTTTCCGCCCCATTACCATCTGGCCGTTCCCGGAGCGCGAGCTGCGGGAGATCTGTAAAACGGCAAAGCGGATGCTTGTCGCCGAACACAACGGCGGCCAGATTCTGCTGGAGGTCGAGCGCATCGTCAAGGGTGCGTGCGCGATTGATTTCATCGGGCGGCTCAACGGCACGGTCATTACGCCGCAGGAAATCCTGAAAAAGCTTGAGGAGGCAGAGTAAATGGTCAATACCGGCGATATGAGCGTCAACCCCGGCAACACCTCGACGCTCGTTTATAAATACATGCGCCCGGAGCATCTGCCGCACATCTGGTGTCCCGGCTGCGGCAACGGCATCATCATGCGCGATGTGGCGCAGGCGATTGAAAATCTGGGCCTTAGCCGGAACAAGACCGTGATTGTCTCCGGTATCGGGTGCTCCTCGCGTGCGGCGGGCTATCTGGACTTTAATACAATCCACACCACGCACGGAAGAGCCATCGCCTTTGCAACGGGTATCAAGCTGGCAAACCCAGAGCTCGAGGTCATCGTGCTTGCGGGCGACGGCGATATTTCCGCCATCGGCGGCAACCACCTCATTCACGCGGCAAGGCGAAATATCGGCCTGACCGTCGTCGTGTTCAACAACGAAATCTACGGCATGACAGGCGGCCAGTATTCTCCCACCACGCCGCGCGGCGATTATGGCACGACCGCGCCCTACGGAAACTTCGACCGCTCGTTTGATATTGCGGGTCTTGCCTATGGGGCAGGCGCGAGCTATGCCGCCCGGGGAAGCGCGTATCATGTCCAGCAGACGATCAGCCTCATTCAGGAGGGCATTCGCCATCAGGGCTTTTCGATCATCGACGTTGCCTCTGTCTGCCCGACCTACTATGGCCGCAAGAACCACAAGGGCTCTGCAGTTGACATGATGAAGTGGCAGAAGGAAAACGCTGTCACTCAGGAGCAGGCGAACAAAATGACGCCGGACGAGCTGCGCGGCAAGCTTATCATCGGTCTTCTGCATCAGGTGCAGTATCCGGAGTTTACCTATGAATATGAGAAGCTGATTCATAGACTTGCAAAGGAGCGTGAAGCGAATGAGTAACATGGAACTGCGGCTGGCAGGAAGCGGCGGACAGGGCGTCATTCTGGCGACCGTGATTCTGGCGGAGGCCGCCATATTGGCAGGAAAATATACCGCGCAGTCCCAGGCCTATGGCCCGGAGGCAAGAGGCGGCAGCTGCAAAGCAGAAGTCCTGATTTCGGAGGTGCCCATTGGCTTTACCAAGGTGCAGAAGCCGACCTTTCTGATGGTCCTCACGCAGAAGGCCTTAGACGATTACGGCCATGATCTGCCGGAAAACTGCGTCGTGCTGGCAGATGAAAGCCTGCAAATCCCGCAGGAGCTGAACCTGCCGCATCTGACCCAGCTTCCGATTCTGCGCACGGCGCAAGAGAAGGTTGGAAAGGCTATGACGGCCAATATCGTGGCCGTCGGCGCAATCAACGCGCTGCTGGGACTTGTGTCACAGGACGTGCTGCGCGAGGCTGTAATGCTGCATGTGCCCAAGGGCACGGAGGCGCTCAATGCGCGCGCCTTGGAAGCCGGTCTTGCCCTTGGCTCACATAAAGCGGCACCGGCAGCATCATCGCAGACAAAGAAAAAGAAGGAGACCGCGGCATCATGAAAATCCATGAATATCAGGCAAAGAAGCTCCTTGGCGATTATGGCGCGCCAGTTCCCTCCGGCATTGTTGCCGAAACAGCGGAAGCGGCGCGTCAGGCAGCCGAGAAGATGCTTCCTTGCGTCATCAAGGCGCAGGTGCACTCCGGCGGACGCGGCAAGGCAGGCGGCGTGAAGCTGGCAAAGACGGCGGACGAGGCGGAGACCATCGCCCGGCAGATGCTCGGCATGCAGCTTGTGACGAAGCAGACTGGCCCCGCAGGAAAAACGGTTCACAAGGTGCTGATCACAGAAGCTGTTGCAGTGAAAAAAGAATACTATCTCTCTGTTACCGGCGATATGAACCGGGCAGGACTTGTGATTGTTGCGTCCAGCGCAGGCGGCACGGAGATTGAGGAGACCGCGAAGACTGCGCCGGAGGCAATTGTCCAGATTCCGGTTTCTGCCGTCATGGGGCTCAAGGCCTATGAAGTTATGGACACTGCTGACCGCATTGGCCTTCCGCAGGTGCTGCGTGCGCAGTTTCAGACGCTTCTGGACGCGCTCGTCCGGCTGTATCTGGAAAAGGACTGCTCGCTGGTGGAAATCAATCCGCTGGTGGAAACGCAGGATGGAAAGCTTTTGTGTCTGGACGCAAAGGTCAACTTTGATGATAACGCGCTCTACCGCCATCCGGAGCTTCAGGCTCTGCGCGATGCGGCGGAGGAGGATGAAAAAGAGTACCGTGCGTCGCAGTTTGACCTCAATTATGTGAGTTTAGATGGCAGCATCGGCTGCTTGGTCAACGGCGCAGGCTTGGCCATGGCGACGATGGATATTATCCAGAAGTTTGGCGGAAGCCCCGCAAATTTTCTGGATGTCGGCGGCAGCGCAACCGCAGAGCGCGTCGAAGCTGCATTTGAAATTCTGCTCTCTGACGCGCATGTCAGGTCGATCTTCGTCAATATCTTCGGTGGCATTATGAAATGCGACGTAATTGCCGAGGGCATTGTCGCCGCAGCAAAGAAGACGGGGCTTCCCGTGCCGCTGATCGTCCGGCTCGAGGGAACAAACGTGGAGCGGGGTCGCGAGATTCTGCGGCAGTCCGGTATGCAGATTATCGCTGCGGATGATATGGCGGACGGCGCAGAAAAGGCCGTGCAGGCCGCGAAAGGAGGAAGCGCCGCATGAGTATTTTAGTCGATCAGAATACGCGCCTTCTCGTGCAGGGTATTACCGGCCATCAGGGAAAATTCCACACCGAACAGATGCTGGCCTATGGAACGAACATCGTCGGCGGCGTAACTCCAGGCAAGGGCGGACAGACAATTTTTGACGTGCCCGTTTTCAATACCGTCCGTGAGGCAAAGCAGGCCACAAACGCGAATGCGTCCATTATCTATGTGCCGCCGAAGTTTGCGGCCGACTCGATTCTCGAGGCTATTGACGCGGAGCTTCCGCTTGTTGTGTGCATCACAGAAGGCATTCCGGTTCTGGATATGGCGCGCGTGAAGCATTATTTGGAGGGCTCTAAAACGCGGCTGATTGGCCCGAACTGCCCGGGGCTCATTTCGCCGGGTCTGTGCAAGGTTGGCATTCTGCCGGGGTATATCCACAAGAAAGGCCACGTGGGCGTCATTTCGCGATCCGGGACGCTGACCTATGAGGCGGTCAAGCAGCTCACCTCACGCGGCATCGGGCAGTCCACAGCGCTCGGTATCGGCGGCGACCCCATCCGCGGCACGGGCTTTGTTGACGCGCTGCGGCTGTTTGAGGAAGACCCCGACACCTACGCCGTTGTGATGATTGGAGAGATTGGCGGAGACGGCGAAGAGGAAGCGGCAGAGTATATCAAAACCCGGATGACAAAGCCGGTCGCGGCCTTCATTTCCGGCCAGACGGCCCCCAAGGGTAAGCGCATGGGCCACGCGGGCGCAATCATCTCCGGCGGCAAGGGAACCGCTGCGGGCAAGATTGCAGCACTGGAAGAAGCAGGCGTTCTCGTTGCGCCGACGCCGGACAGGATTGGAGAGATGCTGGAGGCCGCCATTTGCAGAGCCGGGATTTTTGACGCCTGCCGCGAAGAGATATAGGGAGGAAAATGGAATGGTGCATCTTTTTGAGCTCTGCGAGATTGCAATGCTGCTGTGCTTCGGCTTTTCCTGGCCGCTGAGCGCGATCAAATCCTACCGCGCGCGGACGACGAAGGGCAAGAGCCTGCCGTTTCTGGTGCTGATTTTGCTTGGCTACGTTGCGGGCATTACCAGTAAGCTTCTGAATCCCAATGGATTTAAGTGGTACGTAATGTTTTTCTATGTGCTGAATTTCTGTTTCGTCAGCATCGATTTTAGCCTCTACTTTAGAAATCTGCGTCTGGACCGGCAGGCGGCGGAGAAAAACTGAGGCAGGCAGAATCCTAACTGACGGTTAGTCGTATCTTTCCTTGCAGGCGGTATAATAACAGTAAAATATCCGGCGTTCTGCCAGAAAACGCTCAGGAGATAGGGAAAATGATGCGATGAGAAGCAGTCGGAAAATAGCAGCTGCGCTGCTGGCGCTTTTGATGCTTGCCGCATGTGCGGCATGCGCAGAGAAGCAGCAGGAGCTGGAGGAGGAACAACAGATTGCGGGCGCGGACTGGCGCACCTGGGGCTGGGTCAACGATGCCGAAAGCATCACGCAAGGCGGTAAGACAACAGATGTGCTGGTCTGCGTCTTCACAGACGAGATTGATCTCTATCTCGATGATGAAACGCAGACGCTCTATGCAGCGGCCAGCTATTGTGTTTCCCCTCTACCACATCCTGATTGTCCTCGGTGTGGTAGTTTTCATCTGACCAAGATTTCCATTTCAGGAATTCTTCCTCGCTGGCAAAGTCCTCGCGGGTCAGGCGGATGATGACTTCATTGGCATCCATGATAAACGATGGCATCGGGGTCTTTCTTATTCAGCGCATAGATGCTTTTTCTATTAAACATTTTGTTCCTCCGTTTCGGTGTTGGGTGGGTGGTGAACCGAACCAACACCGGCGGAGAACGACAGCCGACAGAAAAACGAAAAAAGGCGCTCGCACGGACATCATTGCCCGCACGAGCGCCTTGATTGCGCACGAAAGCACAAGGGAATATTGCTGCCCCCGGAGGGGCTAAATCACGGATGAACCATACCGTGTAAAAAGAGAGCTGCAACTCACTTCTGTGAGTGCAGCTCGTCTGCGGGATCGCCGTGCGCTTTTTCAAGAGAACGGCTTTTCGGTGCTTATACTTTTTTACTTTGAGGCCAGTGGCCTTAGCAGCATCTCCTGTTCATCCGTGTTCTCATAAAATAATCTCCAGTTCCTTGAATGTGATTTGTAGCTCATCCGATATGAGCTACATGTAGATTTAAGTGAAGCGAAGCTCACCCTACAATATAGTAGAGGTGATTTCCAATGAACTTTCTTGACCTGTTTGCCCAGAGACTCCGCGAAAAGCGGGAGCAGAAAAAGATAACACAGCGCGAGTTAGCAGAACGGCTCAATATGTGTACCCGAACCGTCATTGAGATTGAAAAGTGTAAGAGCAATCCGAAATTTGAAACCGTGGCTCTCATTTCCAAGGAGATGAGAATCAGCCTTGACGCCGTGG
>ERZ857882.2398-NODE-2398-length-19480-cov-12.191197_pt1 | contig 19480 bp, 17 predicted proteins | sample MGYA00519697_ERZ857882 | MGnify/ENA primary metagenome ERZ857882 (study PRJEB31778, sample SAMEA3449373) | human gut metagenome | biome: human gut; feature: human-associated habitat; material: faeces | place: United Kingdom | collected 2010/2012 ...
GACGCAGACGATCTCGCTTGAAGAGATCGAGTCGGCGTTGAGTTCGGATTTTGATGGGGCTACTCCACCAAACAGGAAACCCGCCTGATTGCTGCAATCAGGCGGGTTTCCTGTTGTCTTCAAGGATTTACAGGGCTATGCGCGGCTGCTTTATCTGTCGTACCGGCCAACCTCGCGGACTGTTTTGCACGCAGAAAAAGCAACTTTTGACAACAAAATGACAACGGCCCGATGGCCGGTAGCCTCCTGCAAAAAGATATCCCGTACCGAAACGGTGCGGGATATCTTTTTCGCCTCATACCCCCGGCAGCTTGCCCCGAGCCCCTTTCCCGGCGGTGCCGTCAGCGCTGAGGCGGGGCAGATGCAAAAAAATGGGGCGGTGTTGGCGGGAAAAGGGCAACCGGAGGGGGAATGGCGCGGAGAAGATGAAGGGGGGCTATGCGATGCACGAGAACAGGAGAGCACAGGGAGACAGAGAGGGTACGTGGGCCGAGTGCGATCTGTGCGGCCGAGAGATCGGTTGGGGCGAGAGCTACTACCGGGTGGGCGGTGAAAATGTGTGCCGGAGTTGTCTGGCGGATTTTGCCGCCCAGATCCTGCGGGTGTATGAGGTGAGAGGGGGAGAGGACGTATAGGCGGGAGAAAGCGCAGTTCGGAAAAGGAGATACGGAGCTGTCTGACCGATGCAGCGCGGCAGCTGAACCGCGCCGCAGCCACCGCCGCGGGGCGGATGGAGGAGGGGACGGCGGATGTGAAGGAGCTGAAGGAGTTGGCGGCGGTCTTACAAACGCTGGCGGGTCTGGAGAAGGCGTTGGAGCCGATGCAGGCGGCGGGGAAAAAGACGGATAGTACAGTGCGGGTGGTGCTGTCCGAGGAAGCGGAGGAGCTGAGCCAATGAGCGGCGTCACCGTGGCGCTGGGAACGCCCAACCCGCGGCAGCGGGAGTTCTTACAGTGCCGGAAAAAGTACGTTGCCTTCGGCGGCGCGCGGGGCGGCGGTAAAAGCTGGGCGGTGCGGTGCAAGGCAAAGCTGCTGGCGCTGCGGTATCCGGGTATCCGGCTGCTGCTGGTGCGGCGGAGCCTGCCGGAGCTGGAGGCCAACCATCTGACCTTCCTGCGGCGGGAGCTGGCGGAGGTGGCGGAGTACCGGGCGGGCGACAAGCGGTTCGTGTTCGGCAACGGCAGTATTCTGCAATTCGGGTACTGCGGGAGCGACCGGGACTTGGACCGGTATCAGGGAGCGGAGTACGATGTGATCTTTCTGGACGAGGCCACCCAGCTGAAGGAGCTGTGGATGCGGCAGATCGCCGCGTGCCTGCGGGGCGTCAACGATTTTCCCAAGCGGATCTACTACACCTGCAATCCGGGCGGGCCGGGGCATGGGTACATCAAGCGGCTGTTTATCGACCGGCGGTACGAGCCGGGGGAGGACCCGGAGGACTATGCCTTTATCCCAGCGAGGGTCACGGACAACACGGCGCTGCTGGCCCGGCAGCCGGACTATCTCAAGACGCTGGAGGCGCTGCCGCCCAAGCTGCGGCGGGCGTGGCTGGAGGGGCGCTGGGACATTATGGAGGGACAGGTGTTTCAGGAGTTTACGGACGACCCGGCGCACTACGAGAACCGCCAGTGGACCCATGTGATACGGCCCTTCGATGTGCCGCGGGAGTGGAGCGTGTACCGAAGCTATGACTTCGGCTACGCCAAGCCCTTTTCCTGCGGCTGGTGGGCGGTGGATCATGACGGATGCGTGTACCGGATCGCAGAGCTGTACGGCTGTACCGCGACGCCAAACGAGGGGGTGCTGTGGACACCGGACAAGCAGTTTGCGGAGATACGGCGCATCGAGGAGGAGCATCCGCTGCTGCGGGGGCGGCAGATACAGGGGGTGGCTGACCCGGCCATCTGGGACGCCAGCCGGGGCGAGAGCATCTATGAGACGGCGCTGAAGCACCGCATCTTCTTCGTGAAGGGGGACAACCGGCGTATCGCAGGGTGGATGCAGATGCACTATCGGATGAGCTTTGACGAGCAGGGGTACCCCATGCTGTATGTGTTTGAGAACTGCCGGGCGTTCATCCGAACAGTGCCGGCGCTGCTGTACAGCCAGACGGCGCCGGAGGATGTGGATACCAGTCAGGAGGATCATGTGGCCGACGAGAGCCGGTACTTCTGCATGACGCGGCCCATTGCGCCGGTGCGGGCAGAGGCGCGGGAGGTGGCCGAGGACCCGCTTGATCTGCGGTCGGGACGGTTCGGAAGCTGGGGCGGCGTGAGAAGAATTTGAGGGGCGCTGTATCGAACCGTGCAACAAAACGGCGGGAGACCACAGAGACAGCAACAAGGAAAGGACGGTGCATATGGAACAGGAGGTCATGCGGCCGAGGATCGGCGCGCAGGAGGTGCTCCGCGCGGCGGAGATCCTGCGCAAGTACCGGCGCGGCAAGGAGAATCTGGACAAGCGCATCATCGACAACGAGCAGTTCTGGAAGCTGCGGCACTGGGAGCAGATGGAAAAGGCGGGGGAGGGCGGCAACCCTGCCGACCCAAGACCCGCCAGCGGGTGGCTGGTGAACTGCATCCTGTCCAAGCACGCGGATGCCATGGACAGCTATCCGGAGCCTACGGTGCTGCCCCGTGAGCCGGACGACCGGGAGGAGGCAGCTAAGCTGACGCGCATCCTGCCGGTGATCCTGAAGAACAACCGGTTCAAGCGGGAGTACGCCAAGGCATGGTGGAACAAGCTGAAGTCCGGCTGCGCCGTGTACGGCGTGTTCTGGGACGGGGACAAGCTCCACGGACTGGGGGATGTGGACATCCGCAGCATGGATGTGCTGAATCTGTTCTGGGAGCCGGGAGTGCAGGACATTCAGGCGTCGGAGCATTTCTTCTCCACAGAGCTGGTGCCGGATCACCGGCTGCTGCGGGAATATCCCCAGCTGAAGGGAAAGCTGGGCCGGGGCGGCGGGGCGCAGGTGAGCCGGTATCTCTACGACGACAGGGTGGATACCTCTGACCGGTCGCTGGTGGTGGACTGGTACTACCACACAGAGGTCAACGGACAGCCGGTGCTGCAATACTGCAAGTTCGTGGGGGAGACGGTGCTGTACGCCACGGAGAACGACCCGGCCTACGCCGAGAGGGGCTGGTACGACCACGGGAAATACCCCTTCGTGTTCGACGTGCTGTTCCCGGAGGAGGGCACGCCCTGCGGCTACGGATATGTGGATCTGTGCAAGTCGGCGCAGAAGCAGATCGACCTGATGAATCAGGCGATTTTGAAAAACGCGCTGGCGGCCACCACGCCCCGGTTCTTCATCCGCTCCGACGGGGCGGTGAACGAGGAGGAGTACGCCGACTGGACGCGGCCCTTTGTCCACACCAACGGGAATCTGGGAGCGGATTCCATCGCGCCCATCCGGGTGCCCACGCTGGACGGCGTGTATGTGGCCATTTTGCAGAACAAGGTGGCGGAGATGAAGGAGACGGCGGGCAACCGGGACGTGATGAGCGGCGGTACGGCCGGCGGCGTCACTGCCGCCACCGCCATTGCCGCCTTGCAGGAGGCCGGAGGCAAGCTGTCGCGCAACATGATCGACGACGGGTACGAGGCATTTTCGCAGGTGGTGACGCTGTGCATCGAGCTGGTGCGGCAGTTTTACAGCGTGCCCCGGCAGTTCCGGCTGCTGGGCCGGGGCGCGGAGCGGCAGTTTGACCTGTTCGACAACGGCGGCTTGCAGCCGCAGCTTATGGAGCTGGGCGGCTACCGGGTGCCGGAGTTCGATCTGGAGGTGGCGGCGCAGAACGAGACGCCCTACAAGACCATGGAGTACAACCAGCTGGCCTTGCAGCTGTTCCAGATGGGCTTTTTCCGGGCGGACATGGCCGAGCAGGCCCTGCGGTGTCTGAACCTGATGGAGTTCAAGAACAAGGACCAGCTGGCGGCGGTGATCCGGCAGGGACGGCAGCGTACCCAACAGGTGGAGTGGCTGCAGGGGCAGCTTATGACGGCACTGAGGCTGCTGGACGCCCGGCAGGGCTCACAGCTGGCGGAGGAGCTGGCGCGGGAGATGGGCGGCGCAGAGAGCGGCGGAGAGCTGAATGCCGGCGGTCTGCGGACGCCGGATGCAGGCGCCGGTGCGCTGGACACCATGGAGCGGACGCGGCAGCGCTCCCGTGAGGCGGTGCGGCCCCGATGATACGGGTGAGAGCCGGTGAACGGCGTATTACGGTCAGCGGACACGCGGGACACGCGCCGGCGGGACAGGATATCGTGTGTGCCGCCGTATCAGCGCTGATGTACGCGCTGGCGGGGTATCTGGAGGAGACGGAACAGGCGGCGCGATCGGACATACGCAGAGGCTATGCGGCTATCGAAGGCGCGGGGGACTGCGGCGCGGCCTTCGCGCTGGTGCGGTGCGGCATGGAGCAGCTGGCCGCGGCGTACCCCGGCTGTGTGGAGATGACAGGGTCGTGACCTACCACGGGAAGGAGAGGCTATGAAGCAGCTTTGGATGGACTGGCAGACGTTTGCCGAGGAGGTGGGCGATGCCGGTCAGGAGACGGGCGCGGTGGAAGGCGGGCAGGCGGCTCCCGACGCCGGGGAGCAGGACGATTTCGCGGAGCTGATCCGGGGAAGGTACAAGGCACAGTTTGACGCCCGCGTACAGAAGATCCTGGACGGACGGCTGCGGGGGCTGCGGCAGGAGAATGCACGGCTGCGGCAGGAGACGCAGGCACACCGGGAGAGACAGGCCGGGGCGCTGCTGCGCTTACAGGCGGAGGAGGAGCGGATCCGGCAGGTGTATCCGGACTTCGACTGGAAGCGGGAGCTGGCATCGCCCCAGTTCGGACGGCTGGTGACGGCGGGAGTGGACGGGCAGACCGCCTACGAGATCGTACACCGGCAGGAGCTTTTGAAGGCGGCGATGGCCTATGCGGCGGCGCAGGCCCGCAGCCAGACGGCAAGAGCCATTGCGTCCGGCGGCGGACGTGTGGCGGAGAACCGGGGCGGCAGCCGCACAGTGACACGCAGCGATCCGAAAAGCCTGTCCAGCCGGGAGCTGGCGGACATCCGGAGACGGGTGCAGGACGGAGAGAAGATTCGATTCTGAAAACAGGGAGGAAGAGAGCATGGAGAAAATGAATTTGCAGATGTTCGCGGGGGAGATGAACACCCAGACCACGGGCGGTCTCAGCGCGGAGATGAAGACCTACTACGGCATGGAGCTGCTGGAGAACGCACGCCCCCAGCTGGTGCATAACCAGTTTGCCGCCACCAAGGGCCTGCCCGTGGGCGGCGGCAAGACCGTGGAGTGGCGTAAGTTCGGCGCCTTCGACAAGGCGCTGACGCCGCTGACCGAGGGCGTGACCCCCGATGGCAGCGGTATTTCTGTCAGCTACATCATCAAGGAGCTGGCACAGTACGGCGACTACACCACCGTGTCCGATATGCTGGATCTGACGGCCATCGACGACGTGGTGCTGGAGATCACCGACCGCCACGGCGCCAATATGGGCCTGACGCTGGACACCGTGACCCGCAATGAGATCCAGCAGGGTGAGCAGGTCATCTATGCGCCCAGAAAGGACGGCAACAGCAGCGCCGAGGTGGTACACCGCTACGCGCTGGATGGTCAGTGCAAGATGACCAGCGAGCTGGTGGCCAAGGCTGCCACCCAGCTGAAGAAGATGAATGCGCCTACCTTCGACGGGAAGTATGTGTGCATCATCCATCCCAGCGTGGCCTTTGATCTGCGTCAGGACGAGGCGTGGATCGCCGCACACCAGTACGCTGCCGCTACGGAGCTGTTCTCCGGCGAGATCGGCGAGCTGCACGGTGTGCGCTTTGTGGAGACCACCGAGGCCAAGATCTACCGCGGCGGCGATCTGGCAGAGGATGCCCGCACCCTGACGGTCAGCGGCGCGGTGAACAACGGTACCGAGGTACCCTTCACCGGCGGTACGGTGAAGGCCGACGCGCTGGCGGGACGCTATGTGCTCATCGGCGGCAAGCGCGTGAAGGTGGTCTCCAACACCACCGGCAAGCTGGTGCTGGAGCAGGCTGTCACCGCCACCGACAAGGCGGTGATCTATCCCGGCGAGGGCGGTAAGGACGGCTGTGCCGTGTACGGCTGCCTGTTCCTGGGCAAGGGCGCCTACGGCGTGGTGGATCTCAGCGAGGGGACGGAGGTCATCGTGAAGCCCCGCGGCTCCTCCGGCACCGCCGACCCGCTGGATCAGCGCTCCAGCGTGGGCTGGAAGGGCGTCCATGCCGCCGCTATCCTGTACGACGAGTACATGGTGCGCGTGGAGTGCGGCTCCAGCTATTCCGGCGAGGACAAGGCCAACTGACGCGGCGCGGGAGGGGCGGAAGTCCCCTCCCGCCGTGAAGCGGAACTGTGAAAGGAGAAAGGCGTTATGAAAGAGCAGATGGTGACGATCTTCCTGCCCCGCGGCAGAAAGAACGAGGAGAACTTTGTGATCGTGTCCGTCAACGGACGGAGCTGGAAGATCATGAAGGGCGTGCAGGTGCAGGTGCCCGGCTATGTGGCGGAGGTGCTGGAGAACAGCCGCATGATGGCGGAGACCGCCCGCCGCTATGTGGACGAGCGTGCCAACTGAGGTGGAGGCCATGGACAGGCTGACAGCGGGGCGGATGCTGGGCAGGGTGGACGCCCTGCTGCCCAACCAGTACAGCAGAGAGGAGAAGATGCAGTGGCTGGCGGAGGCGGAGGGCTTCGTGCTGCGGGAGGTACAGCAGCTGGCGGGGGCGCTGCCGGAGGTGACGGAGGACTATGTGCTGACGGCGGAGGCGCCCTATGACCAGATGTACCGGTACTATGTGGAGGCGCAGATCCACTATGCCAACGGCGAGACGGTGCGGTACAACAACGCGGCGGCCCAGTGGAACAACGCTTTTCTGACCTATAAGGACTACTGCTGCCGCACGGCGGCACCCCGCCGTACCACGGCGGCACTGCATCTGCTTTAAGGGGGTGAGGGGATGTTTTTTCCCAAACTGACAGCGCCGCCGCAGCAGCGGATCACGGCAGACCGGTTTCTGGGGCTGGACCGGCGGGGCGGCAGTCCCATGGGGAGCTTTCGGGAGATGGAGAACCTGTGGGCCGGCGGGTATCCGGTCATGGAGACAAGGCCCGCCCGAGGTGTGGTGGCCATGCTGAAGGAGCCCCACGGCCTGACGTGCCGGGATGCGCCGGTATGGGTGGACGGCCGGACGCTGTTCATCAACGGGCAGAAAACGGAGCTGGTGCTGACCGACGGCGACAAGCAGCTGGTGAGCATGGGCGCGTACCTGCTGATCTGGCCGGATAAGAAGTACATCAACACGCAGGACCTGACGGAGTACGGCGGGTTGGAGAACCGCACCGTTTCCACGGGGGAGGTGACGGTATCGCTGTGCAGGAGCAGCGGTGAGGAGCTGGGCAGCTACTCCATCGGAGAGGAGGCACCCGTGTCGCCGGGAGCAGGAAGTCTATGGATGGACACGGCGGACGGCGAGCCGGTGCTCAAGCGCTATGACGGCGGCTCGTGGCTGGAGGTGGAGAACGTATGCACCAAGGTGGCGGCCACCGGTATCGGACGGGGCTTCGCCGCCGGGGACGGCGTGACCGTGCGGGGCTGCGAGACGGAGGGGGTAGACGGACTCTATCCCTTGCAGGCGGCGGAGGAGAACTGGATCGCGGTGCCGGGAATGTGCCGGACGGTGGGCAGCCAGACGGCGGCAGTAACGGTGGAGCGCACCATCCCGGACATGGACTTCGTGGTGGAGCAGGGTAACCGCCTGTGGGGGTGCAAGTACGGTATCGTCAACGGAGAGCCGGTGAATGAGATCTATGCCAGCAAGCTGGGGGACTTCCGAAACTGGAACAGCTTTGCGGGCTTGAGCACCGACAGCTATGCGGCGGCGAGAGGTTCCGACGGCGTGTTTACCGGCGCGGCGGCGTGTCTGGGCGGCGTGATCTTCTTTAAGGAGGACTGCATGGAGCGGGTGTATCCCAGTGCGGCGGGCGCACACCAGATCGTGACGCTGCGGTGCCCCGGCGTGAAGAAGGGCTGCGGCGGCAGCGCGGCGCTGGTGGATGGGACGCTGCTCTATGTGGGGCTGAACGGCGTGTACGGCTTCGACGGCAGTATGCCGGCCTGCGTGTCGCTGCCGCTGGGGAATGTGCGGCTGGAGAACGCCGTGGCCGCCGGGTGGAACGGCCAGTACTGGCTGGCGGCGCGGGACGCTGCGGGTAAGCGCCATGTGCTGGTGTACGACACTGCCCACGGCCTGTGGCATAGGCAGGACGACACGGACTTCATGGCGTTTGCCGTGTGCGACGGAGCACTGTACGGTCTGGAGCGCGGCGGGGCGCTGCAGGATATGACCGGCGGCAGCGGCACGCAGGAGGAGACGGTGCGGTGGATGGCGGAGACGGGCGAGCTGGGACTGTCAACGCCGGAGAGCAAGTATCTGACGCGGCTGGAGCTGCGGGTACAGCCGGAGGGCCGGGCGCGGCTGGAGGCGCTTGTCAGCTATGACGGCGGGCGGTGCTGGGAGACGCTGGGAGAGGTCATCGGCGGCGATGGTCAGACCCGCGGCTACCTGCTGCACCTGCGGCCCCGGCGGTGCAGGCAGCTGCGGCTGCGGCTGAAGGGCGCGGGGCGGTGCCGGGTGTACAGCCTGTCGGCGGTGTATGAGAAGGGGAGTGACGGCCCGTGAGCGCGTTTACCATGCCCGCTTGTCCCACAGGCACCTTGCAGCAGCAGGTGATGCAGCAGTATTCCTATCTGTTTCAGATGGCGCAGCAGCTGAATCTGGCGCTGGAGCAGCTGGAGCAGACGGGAGGCGGCGTGCGCCCCGGCAACGCGTCTGCCGCCGGCGCGGCAGGCGGCACCAGACAGGCGGAGACAGACCGGCAGTATCAGAAGCTGCGGACAATGATCATTAAAACAGCGGATCAGGTGCGGCGCACAACGGAGGAACTGACGGCACGGCTGGAGGAGGAATATGTGGCGGTGTCGGATTTCGGCAGCTATGTGGCGTCCCTCAGCGCCTATCTGGAGGCGAACCCGGAGGCTGTTACGCAGTATTACAGCTTTTTCTCCGACCTAAAGACCAGCGTGGAGGCGGTGGACGCCGCCTTCCAGCACTATAAGGTGGACACAGAGGGCTATATCCGCACGGGAATCGTCTATTACGACGGGGCGGTGCCGGTATACGGCGTGGCGGTGGGACAGGATCTGACCTGCCGCGAGGTGGACGGGGAGCAGATCGTGGAGCAGAACAATTTCCGGGCGGTGTTCACAGCCACGCGGCTGTCCTTCTGGCAGGACGCCACGGAGGTGGCCTATGTCTCCAATAACCGGCTGTATATCACGAATATCACGGTGCTGGGCGGTATCGCCATTGGCGCATGGAGCGTGGAGGCGGCGGAGAGCGGCCTGACATTCCGGTGGATCGGAGGGTGAGAGATGAGTATTACACTGGATACGGTGAACTGGGGGAGCGCACCGAATATCGGCGTTACGTTTTCCTATGACAGCCGGCGGTCGGGGCAGGATATGCTCTACCGCGTCTACGCATCGCTGTCGCCGGTGACAGGCGGCTCCTATTTCGGCTATCCTGTTTATATCTCGCTGTATCTGGACGGGGCGTGCGAGGTCAGCGGCGACACGGTGAAGGCGGCATCACCGGAGCGGTGGAGCAGCAGTATCGACTACGACAGCGGGTGGATCACGGTCTCCGGGAAAAGCGGCGGCACCACGGCACTGACGGTGCGGCTGTACAGCGGCTCCGGCTCCAGCCGTGACCAGCGGTACAACTATTCGCTGGAGGTGGAGCCGGGCAGCTCGCTGGAGGACTTCGGACTGACGGCGGGAGACGCCACCATCGGGCAGACGGGAACACTGACGGTGACGAAGCCGGACAGCGGCTATGAATTCCGGTTCTCCTACACCTTTGGCAGCAGCTCGGGTACGCTGAGCGGGACTTCACTGACGCAGGTGAGCCAGACGGCGGCAAAGGCGGTGTACCAATGGCAGGTACCGGCGGCGCTGGCCAACCAGATCCCCGACGCGCTGTGGGGCGTTGGCACCATGACCATGGCGATCTACGACGGCGGCGACTATATCGGCAGCGTACAGGCGTCCTTTACCGCCTATGTGCCGGAATCCATGCGGCCCACCGCCACATTGCAGGTGACGGTGGTCAACGACAACGCGGTGGTCAAGGGGTGGAACCTGTGCTTGCAGGGACTGAGCCGCCTGCAATACACTGTGAAGGCGTCCGGTCAAGGCGGCGCGTCCGTGAAAACGTGCAGCTTCAGCTTTGCGGGACAGACGGTGACGGGCGTTTCCGGCACCACGGCGCTCATCGGCTCGGCGGGTACCATGAAACCATCCGTCACAGTGACGGATAGCCGAGGGAGGTCGGCTACGGTAACAGGGAGCGCTGTTAAGGTGTACGCCTACCGGCAGCCGGTGATCGCAGACAGCGGCGTAACGCGGTGCGATGCAGACGGCGTGCCGGCGGATGACGGCGCATATCTGAAGGTGTGGTGTAAGGCGTCCTGCGCCGATGTGGAGAGCCGGAATACGGTGAAGGTGCGGGCACGTTACCGCCCCATGGGCGGCGGCTGGAGCGGCTATACCACACTGAGCAGCGGCGTGAAGAAGCTGCTGGGCGGCGGTCTGGCAGCCACGGCCTCTTATGAGGTGGAGCTGTCTGCCGTGGATACGGTGGGCAGTGTGCGGACTGTGCGGTATACGGCGTCCACATCGCAGGTGACGCTGCACCTGCGTAACGGCGGAAAGGGCGCGGCTTTCGGCAAATACGGGGAACGGGAGGCGCTGGAGTGTGCGTGGCCGGCGGTGTTTTACGGAGACGTGGAGGTGGCCGGTGAATTGACACTGGGCGGCAGACCGCTGGCGGACGTGCTGTGGCCGGTGGGCAGCGTGCGGTTCACTGCGGAGGCTGTGCCGCCGCAGCCCTCACCGGAAAACGCGGTATGGGAGAGCGCCGCCACCGGCATCGAGGGGCTGTACGCATGGCGCAGGACCACATGAGGAGAAAGGACGGAACGAATGGCATCCACATACAAAATGGTGGCATACGGCTCGCAGGGTGACGCGGTGCGGCAGCTGCAAAGCGAGCTGAACAAGCACGGCTATCAGCTGACCGAGGATGGGATCTTCGGCAAAAAAACGAGATCCGCCGTGCGGGATTACCAGAAGAAGAACAAGCTGCGGCTGGACGGCATCGCCGGTGATGAGACGTGGGGCAGCCTGATGGCACCTGTCTTGACGGAGACGGAGATGCCGGCCGCGCCGGTGGCTAAGCCGTCGGAAAAGACGGCAAGGGAACTGGAAAAGCTGGAGAAGGGCTATACGCCCTCAGAGGATGTGACAGCGGCACTGGCGTACCGCGACAGTGTGGCGGCGCTGAGGCCCGACGCATACGAGTCTGCTTACGGACAGCAGATGGCGGCACTGTACGACGACATGACGAACCGAGAGCCGTTTTCCTACGACCCGGAGGAGGACGCCGCCTTTGCCCGGTATGCCAAGATGTACCGGCAGAAGGGCCGCGCCGCCATGGAGGATACCATGGGGCAGACGGCGGCGCTGACCGGCGGTTACGCCTCCAGCTATGCGGAGACGGCGGGACAGCAGGCATACGAGCGGTATATGCAGGAGCTGATGGCCATGCTGCCGGAGTTTCAGGAGCAGGCGCAGAAGACCTACGACCGGGCGGGACAGGCTCTGCGGGAGCAGTATGACCTGCTGGACAAACAGGAAAAGCAGCGTTACGACCGCTGGCAGGATGATCTGTCCGCGTGGGAGCGTGAATATGCGCAGGCGCAGGCGCAGTACGACAGCGCCGGGCAGCAGGACAGAAAGCTGTATGAAACGGCGCTGGCCCACTACCGCAGCATGGCGCAGCAGGAGCAGAAGCTGTCCGCCTCCGGTGCGGAGGTGGACAGGGGCGAGGCAGCGGCCTCCGGCGGGGAGTCCCTTAGCTCCACGGCGGCGGACAGCCTGTACCGGGCGGCAGGAAACTACCTTAAAAGGGGAAAGGTGCAGGAGGCTGCGGCGCTGCTGGGACAGTATGGCGGCCGTATGACGCCGGCACAGAAGAAGCGCTTTGAAAAGCTGTTCGTCAGTCACGGACAGCCTGCAACTCTGTAACAGACGGGGAAAAACTGTTGCATTCACAGGCGGTGTATGATACCATACCATTGGCGCAATAGTGCGGAGCAGCGTGCGCGCTGCTCCGCACGCCTTATGAGTGCTGCCGAAAGGAGAACAATATGGAGAAAAAAGGACATTTTCTGCGCAGGACGGCAGGTCTGCTGGCGCTTCTGATGGCTCTGAGCCTTTTTGCGGCGGGGTGCGGAGAAAAGCCCGGCGACCCGGATAAGCCGGATACGCCGGACGCGGATACACAGCCCAAGCCCACGGATATCGTGTTGGTGGAGCCGGACGCCCCGGAGGTACCGGTGGATTTTGAGACGGCGCAGAAGACGTGGCCTGATGTCTACGCCTACATGAAGATCCCCGGCGCCAGCAACATGGCCATCCGGGAGGGTAACTTCCTGGTGCAGCGGCCCGGTGACGACGACTACTATCTGAACCGCGACCTGGACGGCAAGGACAACAAGGCCGGTTCGATGTACACACAGGCCAGCCTGAATAAGCCGGATATGAGTGACCCTGTGACGGTGATCTACGGCCACAATATGCGTAACGGCACTATGCTGGGCGGTTTGCGGAACTACGCCAACGCCATGCACTTTGAGGATAAGCCTGTGGTGGAGGTCTATCAGCCGGGGCGGAAGATGACGTACCGCATTTTTGCGGCGATCCCCTATGACAGCAGCCTGATCCTGGGGACCCACGATTTCACGGATAAGCAGGATTTCACCGGCTTCTTTACGGCGCTGGGCAAGGCCGCCACGGATAAGAACTACACCAGTGCGGATGAAAAGAACGCGTTTTGTCCGTCCCTCGGCAGTGTACACGTGAACACCGACGACCTGCCAGTGTGGGGCGATAAGGTCATCATCCTTTCCACCTGCATCGGCGACGATCGCTACCGCTACCTGATGCTGGCCAAGCTGGTGGAGGATTCCAATGAGCCGTTGGAGATGACCCGTGAGGAGGCCGAAAAAGCAGGTCTGACCGACCACATTATCGGCCTGGCACCGGCGAAGGACGCGGCGGGCGGCGCGGACGCCGCTGCCCCGGTGGGGACGGATACGGCGAAGAAGGATGCAGCCAAGACCGATACCTCGAAAAAGGGCAACTGAACAAAAAGACAACCGGAACGTACAAAAAGCCTCTCCCAATGGCTGGGTGTACGTAAGACAGTATTGCGCCGAGATTGAAGATGCGGCACGAAACCGCATGGAGCTGATCGTGCCGAAGCTGGCAAAGCAGTACGGCGTGACCGAGCAACTGAAAGCCGATAATCAAATGGAATGGGTGCGGCAGATGAACGCTTGCAAGGCACAGGCAGAGGAGATTGTGAAAGCGGAATTGATTTATGATTGAGCGAGGAAGTCCGGGCAGAAAACTGTTCGGACTTTTCTCATATAGTCCAAAGTTGCGGTAGAACTGTTCACAAGTTTTATGGTATAATTTGAATACGAAAAGTGAGCAACAAATCTGGAAGCTGCAAAGGAGTGATTGCCATGAAAAAGAAACAATTCACCATTTTAGCTCTTGTATTGGTCGTTATAGTTGTCGTAGCCGCACTTATCTTAAACAGTAACAGGCCCTATAAGCCAACGTCATTTGTTGTTGATGGAGATAATTGGTCGGCCACGGTCGTTGATGGAAGTTCCATACGGCTGGAACTTAATAATAACAGCAAAGAATGGTCGATTATATCGGAACCAGAGACTTTCGTAAGCGATTTTCATACTATTACGGAAAATATTTCAGAGTTTCACATCATTGCTTTGAATGACGGAGAGGGAGAAATGGTGTTCCAATGTACAAAAGACGATGGTAGCACCGCCCAATATATCCTTGCACTTTCTATCTCACGACATCAGAAAATCCATCTCCAAATCGATTCACTTTCCTTCAAAGAGCACGCGTAACAATTCCAGTTTGGCGAACTGATAAAATCCCTTTAGGAACGAAAGGGCGCACTTCTATACTCTCCTATCGGGAGTATGTGCGTCCTGCGGAGCTTCATTCCCGGTCAGCAGAAGAAAACTGCCCGACCGAGAATGTTTCGTCACTTCGTTCCGTCAAGGGAGCTACACTCCCTTGCGACGCTTGTGCGTCTATCCCTTGTGGACTTGCCGTCCGCAAACGGTTTTGACAAACCGTTTGCCGCCAGCAAGTTTGAAGATTAGACATAAACAAATCCTCCGCATGGTCTAAGCCATACGGAGGATTAACTGTTTTACGGACACCCGTCTATGTGGGAGAGGCTTTTTGCATGCTTACAGTGTTTCCGGAAGCGTAAAGCGCGTCCACGGCGCCGTGTCCGGCGGCAGACAGGCGAAGGTCATGGCCTCGCCGGTCTGGGGGTGGGCGAAGGACAGACGGTACGACCACAGGGCGATGGGCCACGGCGCGTCGGACGCGCCGTACTTGCGGTCACCGGACAGCGGCAGGCCGCGGGAGGCGAACTGTACGCGGATCTGGTGGGTGCGGCCGGTATGGAGCCGGACGCGCACCAGTGTCAGGCCATCGGCGCTGTCCACGGTGTCGTAGGACAGCCGGGCCTCCCGGGTATCCGGTGAGGGGGCGTCCGCCACATAGGTCACGCGGCGGCGGGTGTCCCGCGCCAGCAGATCTGTCAGGGTGTCGGCGGGCTGGGTGGGCGTGCCGCAGAGGACGGCCAGATACTCCTTGGAAAAGCGATGCTCCCGGATCTGCTGGGACAGCAGGGAGGCGGCCACGCGGCTGCGGGCAAAGACCATGACACCGGCGACCTGCGCGTCCAGACGGTGGACGGTGCGGATGCAGTCGGTGTGCAGGTGGGCGCGGAGCAGCTCCGGCATACCGCCCGGCTCGTCGGTGGACACCACGCCCGCCGGCTTGACCGCCACCACGATGCGCGTGTCCTGATAGAGAATGTCCAAGGGCGTCACCTCCTGTTGAGCAGAGTGTAGCACAAAGCGGCGGGGGATGCAAATTTTTGCTTGACAAGAGAGGTCTAATCGGTTAGACTACAAGCGAGAGGTCTAACGATGTAGACCGTGAAAAGGAGGGAATAGGATGGAAACGCCGAAGATCTTTGACAGCGAGCTGCGGTTCTGCGAGATCCTGTGGGAGCATCAGCCGGTGAAGAGCAGCGAGCTGGTGCGGCTGTGCGCCGAGAAGCTGGGGTGGAAGAAGTCCACCACCTATACGGTCATCAAGCGGCTGACCGAGCGGGGCGTTGTCAAGACGGAGGACGCCGTGGTAACGGCGCTGGTGTCCCGCGGCGAGGTACAGTGCGCCGAGAGCCGCGCCTTTGTGGAGCGAAATTTCCGCGGGAGCCTGCCCGGTTTTCTCAGCGCCTTTGTGGGCGGGCGCGGACTGTCGACGGAGGAGGCGGACGAGCTGCGGCGGATGATCGCCGAATTTGAGGAGAAGCGAAATGACTGATATATTTCTGAGGATCGTGGAGCTTTCGTGGCAGGCGGGGGTGCTGGCGCTGGCGGTGATGCTGGCGCGGCTGGCGCTGCGCCGGGCGCCCAAGTGGGCGGTGTGCCTGCTGTGGGCGCTGGTGGCGGTGCGGCTGGTACTGCCCTTCTCCCTGCAAAGCCCGGTGAGCCTACAGGCGGCGCAAAGCCCTGTGACGGCGGTGCTGTACGAGCTGCCCCAGACACAGGAGGCGGCGCAGAAAACGGACGAGGTGCTGTCCGGCGGCTCGGCAGAGCCGGTGACGCCGCTGCCGCCGACGGAAGCCGTGACGGCACAGCCGGTACCGGCGCCCAAGCCGGCGATGACCGTGTCGCTGCTGGCGGCGATCTGGTTGGCGGGCGTGGTGATGATGCTGACATATATGCTGGTCAGCTATCTGGGCATCTACCGCCGGGTATGCACGGCGGTGCGGCTGGAGGACAACGTGTACCGCTGCGGCTCGTGGGGAACGCCCTTTGTGCTGGGGCTGCTCCGTCCCCGCATCTACGTGCCGGAGGGTATGGACGACGCGGCGCTGCCGCAGGTGCTGGCCCATGAGCGGTGCCACATCCGGCGGGGCGACCATCTCGTAAAGCCGCTGGCTTTTCTGCTGCTGGCGCTGCACTGGTTCAACCCGGTGCTGTGGGCGGCATATGTTCTGCTGGGGCGGGACATGGAAAACGCCTGTGACGAGCGGGTGCTGCGGGGCGTGGACGGCGCGGGGCGCGCCGCCTATTCCCGGGCGCTGGTGGCCTGCGCCGTGCGGCAGCGTCCGGCGGCGGTGTGCCCGCTGGCCTTTGGCGAGGTGGCGGTGCAGGAAAGGGTGAAGAATGCCATGAACGGGAAAAAACCGGCTGTCTGGGCGGCGGTGCTGCTGGCCATCGCGGCGGCGGTCATCGCCGTGTGCTTCCTGACCAGCCCCGGCCGGCGGGAGCCGTCGGCTGACGGCGCATGGGACGCGGAGACGCTGTACGACCTGCGGACGCCCTATGTGGGCGACCCCTCCGCCGTGGGCAGGATCCTGAACGCCGTCGGACTGGATAAAATGGGCGCGGACAGCGACTGGGACTTCACCATGCAGCTCAGCACAGAGCAGGAGCCCTACGGCCTGACGCTGCTGTACACCTACGACAGCGAGAGCTTTTTGGGTTATGGGCCGACATGGGCGCAGCGGATGCGCGCCGGAGGCTACCTGACCATGGCGCTCATCGACAATGCGGAGTGGGTGGCGTGGCAGGAAAACGGCACGGAGACGGGCCGGGTCGCCAATGACGGCGCCTACGATATCGCGGCGGCGCGGCAGAGCGTGGACGGCCTGCGGCAGCTGATCGAGCAGCTGGAGGCGGACATAGCCGGCGGCGCTGTGGGCGGTACGCGGCAGGTATATTACAGCCCCGCCGCTGTCACCCGGGAGGACGGCGTATCCGCCCGTCTGGCGGATGTGACCTATCAGAATAACTGGCTCACCGGCGAGCTGCTGGTCACGGTGCCGCCGGAGTTGACGGAACGGTACGCGGGTGAGGACGGTACCATGCAGCGGGAGTTTCTGCTGTACACACAGGTGGACAACGGCGAAAAGAGTGCCGTGGGCGGCGGCGCCCGCGTGGAGAGCGGCGCGGACGGCCTGACGCTGTACCAGCCCTTTGATCTGGGCATCCAGCTTTCGGCGGAGCAGGGCTTCACCGTGCGGTTCTGGGCGGGAGACATGGGGCCCATGACGGTGGAATACACCGCGGCGGGGGCTGCGTCTGAGGAGATCACGCCGTGGCCCAGTGAGATGGAGAACGACCCGGTGAGCATCGACCCGGCGGATTACGGCATCGTGTATGATGCCGCGCACCTGCCGGACTGGGAGACGTGTCCCCTCAGCTACCTGTGCGCCTACCTGCTGGGCAGCGACGGCGCGTATACCGAGGGCGCTGCCGATACGCTGGCGGCGCGGTACCGGCAGGCACCCAACACGGTGCAGAACTATCTGGATAAGCTGGCGGCAAAGTATGAGGGCGTGGATCAGCGGCTGCTGGCGTGGATACAGCTCACTTCGGATGAGGGCGCGCCCTCCGGCACATCGCTGATCGGCGCACTGTACACCGAGGCGTTCGACTATACGGACGGCGGCAGCAGCGGACACTACACCTACCGGGTGCCGCAGCTGCTGGCGGAGACGAAGGATGCCAAGGCTATCAACCGCGAGATCGCCGACCGGTACGGCCCTATCGTGGAGGAGGCGCTGGCGAGTAAAGAGGACGGCATGGGCATCTCCTGCCGGTATGTGGCGTGGACCAGCTACCAGTACGGCGATATCCTGTCGCTGATCGTGTCCTGCGGATGGAACTACGATGCGACCGAGGAGAGCGTATACCTCTACGACACCGCGGCGGGGACGCGGCTCACCACGACGGCGCTGCTGACGGCGCTGGGCGTGGACGAGACGGTGTTTCTGGACACCGTGCGCCGCGTGGCGGCGGAGCGGTTCGACGCGAAGTACAGCCAGCCGGGCGCGGCGGCGGAGGAGGTGGCGGAGCGCCGGGCGTGGACACTGTCCGATGCCAACATCAACATGGACATAGGAACCTATCCGGACGGCGCGGGCTGGCTCTATGCGGTGGTACCCATCGGCTCCATCGCGGGCGCAAGCGCCTATGAGCAGGTGCTGCCGCTGGGTCTGCGGGGATGAAATCTTTGGGAAACGGCCGCTTTTTTCGCCGGATGTCTTTTCAAAGCGGGCAGAGGGTGGTACAATAGTACCCGATTGAAAGACATGAAAGGAGCAGTTTCCATGAAAAAGAGCATTCTGCGGGAGTACGCCCGCCTTATCGCCCGCAGCGGCGTCAACGTCCAGCCGGGGCAGGAGGTCTTTATCGCCGCCGAGCTGGATCAGCCGGAGTTCGTGAAGATGCTGGTGGAGGAGTGCTACAAGTGCAAGGCCAAGAAGGTGGTGGTGGACTGGGACTACCAGCCCCTCCAGAAGCTGCACTTCCGCTACCGCACGCTGACCACCCTGTCCAAGCTGGACAACTACGAGGAGGCCCGCTGGCAGCACTATGTGGACACCATCCCCTGCCGCATCTACCTGCTCAGCGAGGATCCGGACGGTCTCAACGGCATCAATCAGGAGAAGATGGCCAAGAGCCAGCAGCGCAAGTACCCCATCATCAAGAAGTACCGCGACCAGATCGAGAACAAGTACCAGTGGTGCATCGCCGCCGTACCCGGCGAGGCGTGGGCCAAGAAGCTGTTCCCCAACCTGCGGAAGTCTCAGGCGGTGGAGAAGCTGTGGGAGGCCATCCTGTCCACCAGCCGTGCGCTGGAGGGCGACCCCGTGGCCAACTGGGACGCCCACAACAAGGATATGCACGACCGCTGCGCCTACCTCAACGGCCTGCACATCCGGGAGCTGCGCTACAAGAGCGCCAACGGCACCGATTTTCAGGTGGGCATGATCCCCGAGGCCCAGTTCTGCGGCGGCTGTGAAAAGAGCCTGCAGGGCATCGTCTTTAACCCCAATATCCCCACGGAGGAGTGCTTCATCTCCCCCATGCGGGGCAAGGCCGAGGGCATCGTCTACGCCACCAAGCCCCTGAGCTATCAGGGACAGCTCATCGACGGCTTCTGGATCCGATTCCACGAGGGCAAGGCCGTGGAGTGGCACGCGGAGAAGAACAACGACCTGCTGACCAAGCTCATCACCATGGACGAGGGCAGCGCCTATCTGGGCGAGTGCGCGCTGGTACCCTACGACTCCCCCATCTGCCAGTCCGGCCTGCTGTTCTACAACACGCTGTTCGATGAGAACGCGGCCTGCCATCTGGCGCTGGGCATGGGCTTTGCCGACACCATCCGGG
>ERZ857882.2399-NODE-2399-length-19477-cov-2.942539_pt1 | contig 19477 bp, 14 predicted proteins | sample MGYA00519697_ERZ857882 | MGnify/ENA primary metagenome ERZ857882 (study PRJEB31778, sample SAMEA3449373) | human gut metagenome | biome: human gut; feature: human-associated habitat; material: faeces | place: United Kingdom | collected 2010/2012 ...
TGATATGGATATCGTAGGCCGACGACGTTTCGAGATTGATGCCGTTCTTGAGCGCCTCCTCCAGCACGAACGAGAAGTGCGAGCTCTTGGTGCAATAGCAATAGTTATAGCTGCCTTTATAGTCAACCTTGGCCATCGCCACATTGAACAGGCGTTTGGCGCGTTGAATCTGCGAAGTAATCTTCGGCAGATAGGTTATCTTCAGCGGCGTTCCGTATTGCTTGATTACGTCCATCAGCGGAACCTCGTGAAAATTCAGTTCGTTGTCCGTCACCGAAAACTCATCCTGAGGAAACTCGAAAGTCTGCTCGATCAGATCGATATACTTGTTCTTCATCAGTCAATTCGATTTGCTCGAACCGATCCGGATCAGCTACATCCCCCAATTAAAAGCCAATCCGACTCGATTACATCGATAAAATAATTAACGATGCAAAGAAGATAATTCCTTGCGACAAAAACAACAATCCGCCGGAAAATTCGCCCGAAATAATCCGATCCGCGCGCTTCGCGCTTTTTCCGCAAGGATTTTGCGTTCCGAATTTGCAGAGCCGTTTGCTACTGTAATGAAAAAAGCATATTTTTGAAAACAATTTTAATACCTCCGAAACATGATCAACAAAATCATAGCAGAATACCTGCGAACCAACAAGCGACTGGTTGTTCCTCACTTCGGAGCGTTCATCCGAAAAGAGAACAGCGAGGCGATCGTGTTCGTGCCTTTTCTGAAAAAGGACGACGGCGTGCTCCAACAACTGCTCGTTTCCGAATACGGTATGGACTCGGCCGACGCACAGGCGGTCATAGACGAATATATCGCAGAGATCAAGGAAAGCATAGCCGCGCGGGGCGCGTACGTTATCGAAGGCGTCGGCAGGCTGATGACCGACTCCAACGGAATATGCTATTTGGAACTCGGCGCCGCGCCGGCGCAAGCAGCGGCCGTCCGGTCCGTCGATACGGCATCCCCGGTCGGCCCGGCCTCGTTCCCGGCACCATCGGCCGAGCCGGCACGGCATACGAAGATTCAGCAGCAGGCGCGTCCGACGGAAAAAACCGACAAACTCGGCGCAGCAGCCTCCCCGCAATCGCCCGCCCGCAAGCCGGAGGCGCAATATCCGCCCGATACCCGCCCGAGCAACCCGGTCACTTCCCGGTCGGTGCAAGACGCTCTTTACGGCAATCCCCGTCCTGCCCCCATGCAAGCTCCGGCAGACCGGCAAGAACAGACTTTCCGAACACCCATGCCGAATGTCCGCCCCGGAAACCAACCGCCCCGGCCGCCTATGCCGCCCCAAGGACGGCCCGCCGGCACGGGATACCGTCCGTCGCGCCCGGTGGGCAGACAAGCCCCCAAGTCCAAAGCCGACGGATTCATCGTCATAGCCATTCTGGCCGCCGTAGCGGCTTTGGCCGCCATCATATTCGGGCTGACGGTCACTCACGGCGGACCCGATATCCTGCCGCTGATCGAATCCTCGTCGCCCGACACGACGCAGGTTCAGCCGATAGCGGAATAACCGTACCGAACACGTAGATTACGACCCATGGATTTGACCATAGTAAAGCAGCGTTTCGGAATCATAGGCAACAACGACGCACTGAACAGGGCACTGGAGGTGGCTTTGCGGGTGGCTCCTACCGATTTGTCGGTCCTCGTGACGGGCGAAAGCGGGGTAGGAAAGGAGTTTTTCCCTCAAATAATCCACGCCAACAGCAGCCGCAAGCACGGCAACTACATCGCGGTCAACTGCGGAGCCATTCCCGACGGGACGATCGACTCGGAGCTTTTCGGACACGAGAAGGGAGCGTTCACGGGCGCGACGGAAAGCCGCAAGGGCTATTTCGAGGTAGCGGACGGAGGCACGATCTTCCTCGACGAAGTGGCCGAGCTGCCGCACACGACCCAAGTCCGGCTGTTGCGCGTACTGCAAACCGGCGAGTTCATCCGCGTCGGGTCGTCGAAAGCGCAGAAGACCAACGTCCGGGTCGTCGCGGCGACCAACATCAATCTGCGCAATGCCATAGCCGAAGGGCGCTTCAGGGAGGACCTCTATTATCGGCTCAATACGGTCCCCATACTCATTCCTCCTCTGCGGGAGCGCAAAGGAGACATCCATCTGCTTTTCCGAAAGTTCGCCGTCGATATCGCAACGCAGTACCGCATGCCGGCCATTTCGCTGGACGAGCAGGCAAGAGAAATGCTCGAAAGCTACAGTTGGCCCGGCAATATCCGCCAGCTCAAAAACGTAGCCGAGCAGATTTCGGCTATCGAGCCGACCCGAACGATCACCGGAGAGATTCTGCGCCGCTACCTGCCCGCCGAAACCGAGCGCAGCGGCGTGCCCATGCTGACGGAGCCGTCCGCAGCCAAGGACCGCAGCGACGAGCGGGAGCTGCTGTATAAAGTGCTTTTCGACTTGCGAAACGACATGAACGACGTCAAGCGGATGCTCGCCGAACTGATCGCCGAGCGCAAGTACGAGGCCCCGAAAAGCGACATCGCGGCTCTGCTTCCGCGCAGCAACTATCCGGTAACCTCGCCTGTCAGGCCGGCCGAAGAAATATTCACCGATACGGAAGAAGTGATCGACGAGCCTCCGCACGAGGAAATGACCAAGGAAAAAGCCCAGCGCGAAGCGATCGTCCGCGCGTTGCGTCACCACGGCGGCAAGCGCAGGGACGCGGCCCGCGAGCTTTTCATATCCGAAAGAACGCTGTACAGAAAAATGAAAGAGCTGGGAATCGACGATTCTTGCATCAAGCCATGAAATAAGCGGCCTTTCCAAAACGTTTCTCCGTCGTAACCCATCACTCGACAAAACGAAAGCGATGATCAATATAAAGAAATTGATATTGTTGATACCTTGCACTTTGCTCTTTGCGGGATGCAAGGTGACCTATTCCTTTTCCGGGGCATCCATTTCGCCCGAGGTCAAGACCGTCAGCATCCCCCGCTTCCCGAATAACGCGCTGCTGGTCGCACCCATACTCAGTTCCACGCTGACGGAGGCGCTGCAGGACCGCTTTTCGCGCCAGACCCGGCTGACGCTGGTTCCCGAAGGAGGAGACCTGAACTTCGAAGGCGAGATCACGAACTACACATCGACGCCGGCCGCCATATCGGGCAACGAGTACGCCGTCCGGAACAACCTGACGATCACCGTACGCGTCCGTTTCACCAACACGATCGATCCGTCGCAAAACTACGACAAGACGTTCTCCGCCTTCGCCCCTTACAACAGCGATCAGCTGCTCCAGAACGCCGAGCCTACGCTGATACCCGAAATCGTCGAACAACTGGTCGAAGACATATTCAACGCAGCCGTATCTCAATGGTAACACGTATAATGAAACGCCCTGTCGTTCAGCCGGCCCGGCTCGAGCGGCTGACAGACGACCAACTGGCCGACGTCCTGAAGCGTTACCCTTGGTTTGACACGGCCCGGCTGATATTGCAAAGCAGGACGACGGCCGAGGACCCGCAGCTGCGCTTGCGCCTGCAAATCGCCGGATGGCCGGAAATTCTGCTCGCCCGCCCCGACACCGCCCGGAGCGAAGCCGACGTGATCGACCGGTTTCTGTCGCGCGAATTCCGCCGCATCGTCCCCGACCCGGCGTCTTTCCCGGCGGGTGAGGATCTCGCCCGCGAATCGGTCCGCGAAGATCCCGAGCTCATCTCGGAAGAGCTGGCCGACATCTATGCGCGGCAGGGGCTTTACGCCAAAGCGAAAGAGATTTATGCCCGATTAAGTTTGCTATATCCGGAAAAAAGTGTTTATTTTGCCGAGATTATTGCCGGGCTGGACACGAAAAAGTCCGGAAAGTGAATGGGAAGAAAATTACAAACGTTTAAATAACCTTACAGGATGTATATTTTTTGCATAGTACTGATTCTGATAGCGAGTGTTCTGATTATACTTGCGGTTTTGGCCCAAAGTCCCAAAAGCGGCATGGCGGCTAATTTCGGCGCGTCGAACCAAGTGATGGGAGTCCGTCAGACGGCGGATTTTCTCGAGAAGTTCACATGGGGACTGGCCATCGCGATCGTCATCCTCAGCCTGCTGGCCACGATGACCATGCCGTCGGCCAATATCAGTTCGAGCAAAAGCGGTGTAGAGAAGGCATTGGAGCAGGCTATCGAAAGCAATCAGAATCTGCTGCCCTCGTCTCTCCCGTCCGCAGAGCCGGCAGCGAACCCTGCACCCGCAGACTCTGCAAAATAATACGAGCGAATCTCCGTAAAAAAAGCATGCAGACACACGCGCGTCGTGTCTGCATGCTTTTTATCACCCTGTTTCGAAAGACGGAGGTACTTTTCAGAACCGCATCGCCGCATCAGAAAGCTCTGCCTTTAGCAGTCCTGGCAAGCATCGGATTCCCGCGAACGCCCTGTCCCCAATACGCCGCGAACAGACCGCGGCATCGATATCGAGCCGTGGAGTCGTCCGGCATTTTTTCCGCGCACCCTGTAACGCTTCTCAACAATCCGAGTTGCCGGCCGAGCTCGAAGCCTCTTTTGCCCATACCGCTATACATCAACGCCTATACGCACGACTGGATTCCGTCGCGTCCGCCATATTCACGGATCAGCGCACAAAAAAAGCCGGGGAGTCCGAAAAGCAGCTCCCCGGCTTCGTTGTATTAGGTTTTTCGCCGGATCTCACCCCGGCCGAGTACGAAAAAATTCTGTCGGCAGCCGAATCACGGCATGATCGTACCCATCGTAAAAGCCGGCTACTTGGTAACGACTTCCCAGACTTTGATCCTTCGATCCGAGCCGTCGGGGCCCTCTACATACAAGGTAACGGTCCATTCGCCGGCCTTCGGATAGCGGTGAACGGGGCAGGGTTCGTCGGCTCCGGTCCCGTCGCCGAAATTCCAGCGCCGCTTCTCGATCTTTCCTCGTGAACGGTCCTCGAAACGGATAAGCCTTCGGTCTCGGTCGATTTCCTCGAAAGACCAATCGGCCTCGATCACGGGACACAGCGAATCTTCCAGCGGCATGAGCCGGAAAGCGTTCAGAAACGACCCGTCGCGAATCATGCGGAAATCGTGCGACAGACACATGACCGGGTCGGCCTGAGGCTTATCCGTATCGAAATCGATCATGCACCACGACAAGCCGATCAGCTCGTTCTCTTCCAGCCGCGACACGACCGAACGCGAAATGCCCTCTACAGCCGCATAATCGAACGGGGTGATCCAAAACTCCATGCGAAGCGTACCGCTCTCGCCTTGCGCGAAATCGTAATCGTACGCCACGTTCGCATAGGGGAAGTCCTTGATCCACGGAGTCGAGCCCCACACCATAGCCCAATCCTTGCCGGGCTGTACCGGAGTGAAGATATGGTAATTCTGTGCATGCGCTCCGTGTCCTTTGAAATGAAGGTCCGAGACCGGCAGCTTGTTCCGATTGCCGTTGTCCTCCTTGATGAACGGCCCTCCGGACAGGTCGGCATCGACCACCAATTCGAAAATATCCTGCCGCAGCCCCTCGTCGGCAAAGTCCCAGCAGTCGTCGTAGGCCTCCACGTAGAAATAGAGACGATTCTCGCCGGCCACCCAGCCGACCTTCACCGTCAGGTCGAACTCGCGCGGATCGAGTCGAGCTCCCCGCCCGCCGTGCGTATCGTACAGCTCGGACAATCCGACCGAATAAGAGTCGGGCACGATTTCCCAGTCCGAGAAATCGCCGTCGATGCGCGGAATCGCCGTACGCGGAAACTGGAAAACCTTGTACTCCTTATCGGGACGGGCGAACGCCCATGCACGAGGCGAGACGATACAAGCCAATACAATAAAAAACAAACAATTAATCCTTTTCATCGAATCATTTTATTCAGATAATCCACGTTCTGTTCGCGAAAACGCCGAAAGGGGCCTCGCGAAAACTCCGGCCGCCGAACAGGCGACGATTCCGGAACTCATTCCGCAAAAGCCTCGTCGCACATCGACTGAGGCAGATCGCCGGGCGAGCTTCCCCAATCGCGGTTCGGCCGAGCTCCCATTTCGAAAGTCAGGGTCGCATCGCCGCCGAAAAGCTCCTCGTGGCTCAGCCAGTTTTTCGTGAAGGGCCGTCCGTTGAGCGAAGCCGACTGGATATAGCGGTTCTCGCGCGAAACGCCGTTCGCTCGGACCGTCAGCACGCCCCGCCCGTGACGAAGCTTCACCTCGGGGAAAATGGGCGTGCCGACGAAATAGACCGCCCGCCCGTGCGTTACCGGGTAGAAGCCCATCGAGCTCATCACGTACCAAGCCGACATCTGCCCCGTATCGTCATTGCCGCAGATTCCTTCGGGCGAAACATCATACAGCGTGTAAAGCACGTCGGCGATCCGCCGCTGGGCTTTCCACGGCTCGCCGGCATAATTGTACATGTACAGCGTGTGGTGACCGGGCTCGTTCCCTTGGGCGTACTGTCCGATCAGGCCCGTAATGTCCGGCGCCGGATTGTCGCCGTGTATCTCGGAGCTGACCGTGAAGAGCGAGTCGAGTTTGGCTACGAAAAGCTCCCGTCCGCCGAACAAATCGATCAGTCCCTTTCCATCGTGCGGCACGAAAAACGTCCACTGCCACGAGGTCCCCTCGCAGAAGTCGTCCCCCTCGCGGTAATGATTCGACAGAAACGGGTCGAACGGCGTGCGCCAGCTTCCGTCGGAAAGCCTGCCTCGCATGAAGCGCAGCGAACTGTCGAACAGATTGCGGTAACGGCCGGCGCGCTCGATGTAGCGCTCGTAATCCTCCTCGCGACCCAGCATGCGCGCCATCTGCGCGATGCACCAGTCGTCGTAGCAGTATTCGAGCGTCTTCGACACGGAAGTGATCTCCAGATCGCAGGGCACATAGCCGTAGCGGTTGTAATGACGCGCGCCGCGGAACGCTTTCAGGAAATAGCCGAAGGTATCGCGGTCGGACGACGCTTTCATCGCCTCGTACAGGGCCTCTACATCGAAATCGCGGATTCCCTTGCTATAGGCATCGGCTATCACCGGCATCGAATGGTACCCGATCATGCACATATTCTCGACTCCCGCAAGCGTCCAGATAGGCAACTGGCCGCAATGGCGATAGTGCTCGAGCATCGTTTTCATCAAATCGCGCGTGACGTCGGGCCGCAGAATAGCGATCAACGGATTCTGCGCCCGGAACGTATCCCACAGACTCAACACGCCTGCGAAATAGCGGAAGTCGCCCCGGTACACTTTCGAGTCGGAGCTCCGATACTCTCCCGTCACGTCGGAATAGAGCATAGGGTAGAGCATAGCGTAATAAAGGCTGGTATAGAAAACTTCCCGGCGGGACGGTTCCCCGCCCTCAATCCGAACGGCTGACAGCTGCTCGTTCCACGCACTATAGGCGGAGGAGCGCACCCGGTCGAAGTTCCAGCCTTTGATTTCGGCCGACAGATTTTCCCGGGCCCCTTCCATGCTGACCGGAGAAATCCCGACACGCGCCACGAGCGGTCGTCCGTCCCGGCCACCGAAATTCAGCACGGCCCGGACATCCGTTCCCTCGAGCTCGCGAATCCCTTCGACCGACCGCCCCCGGTCGAAAAAGCGGCACGAACGGATCGGCTCCGAAAACTCCGCATAGAAATAGACATGCTGCTCGGGCGCCCAGCCGTTCGAGATGCGGAACCCGCGCACGGTGCGCTCGTCGACCCACTCGAGCCTCGAGACCTTCACCGTATCGAAATCCTCGTCGGCGAATATCGTCGTCGAGTGCTGACAACCGTGCTTCAGGTCGACGATCAGCTGCCGCGCCGCGCCGTCCGGATAAGCATACCGGTGCATGCCACAGCGGGAAGTCGCCGTCAGCTCGGCCTCGATGTCCGAGTCGAGCAGCCTGACCCGGTAATACCCGGACTCGACATGCTCCCGCTCATGCGAGAAACGGCTGCCGACACGATCGGGATAAACCTCCAGCCGCTGCCATGCGCTATCCGCCACCGGGAAAAACATAATGTCCTGAAAATCGGTTCCGCCGCCGCCCGACTTGTGCGTATGGCTGAAGCCATAGATCACATCGTGGTCGTAGTGGTAGCCCGACGAGGTGAAATAGGTGTCGGGACCGAGCTGCACCATCCCAAACGGAGCAGCCGCCACCGGCACGACGCAGCCGGCCGCCCCGGTTCCCATCATCGGACGGACGAGGGAAGCCGGCTCCGCTCCGGCGGCAAGCGTCGCCGCATACAGCGGCATCGCAGCCGCCAGAATCATTTTACGGTAATCCATACTGGTATCTCGTTTCAAAGGAACGGGGCCCGCCCGCAAGGCAGGCCCCGCCCGTTTCGGTCCATAACGGCTATTATTTCCTGCTTTTGGCAGCCTCGGCCTCGCGGTCGAGCAGATAGTAGATGTTGTCGGCAATCGGCCCCGGGGCGATGAACATGCCGCCGAAAAGACCCGTCACCGAATTGTGCGTATCGGGGAAGCAATAGTCGAACTCGCCCTGCCGGTAACGCTCGTAAGTCTCCGGAATGTTGTGCGGACGCCAGTTATCATCCGTGTGCACGCTCATCCACTGGAGCGCTGCGTTCGTGATACCGCGCTGGAACTTGAGCCAGTCGATCTCGGGATCGATCTCGTCCCAGCGGATGTTCTCGCGGGCCGACTGGGCGAATACGCCCAGCACTTCCCATTGCACATGGTCGCGCACCCAGTTGGCGAAATACCAGTCGCTCGAACTGAGCACCGGCTTCGTGTAATAGAGCGACGGCATGCCCTCGGGCTCCCACAGGTGCGTGAACGGCAGAATCGTGCGAATCCAGTAGACGGCTTTTTGCTTGTACTTTTCGTCGCCGAACTGCTCGTAAGCCTGATAGTTCGCAATGGCGGCATGGCCGGCGGCGAACAGGTTGGCCGCATGGAGAGGGGTCTCCCAGAAATCGCCGCCCTCCGGCCGGGTCATCGGAAGGCAATAGTCGAGCGCCTTGCGCGCGGCATCCAAGAAGCGCCGCTCGCCGGTTTCCCGCCCGATGCGGAGCAGATCCATCGCGGGCAGAATCGTGATGTCGAGCGCCGTCGCTCCGTCGAGACCCATCGGCTCGACGAACGACGTGGCCACCTTGAAATCGTCCTTGCGGAAATGGCGGCCGTCGGGCTCGAACGCGAACGAGCCGTCGGCACGCTGAATCGCCAGAATCTCGTCACCCTGTTTTTCGAGACGTTTCTTCCGAGCCTCGTCCGTCTCGGGCTGCGAGCCGCCTTTCGGTCTCACGGACTCGATCTTGGCCTGCAACTGCTTGACGACTTCCGACTTCTTATTCTCCTGCATGTAACGAACCAGAAAACCCGGCACGTTCGGACCCGCTTCCTCGATCGAGCGTTGCACGACGCCGAAACCGCGCCCCTCGTGCCACAGGTTCGTGTTGTATGCCTCGGCCATCCGGTCGAGCGCATCGCGATAGTCCCATCTCGGAGCGGCGGGCTCGGGCAGTCCGTTGCGCAGCACCCATTCGGTCACCACGTCGACGCTGTTGCCTTTCGTAAGCCAGAGCTCGGCATTGAAAACGATTTTCTGACCGATGCGCAGTTCGAGCGCATTTTCGGCCCAAAGCTCGTTCTCGTGTCCTTCGGTCGAGGCATCGGGTATCATCAGGCCCATCAGCTGGTTGTTCATCCGGTCGACGAAGTTCGGCGAGGCGAATACCGGCTGCGGATGCTGCGTACGATAGTTGAACCAGCGAGCGGCCACCTCGTTCGGATTCCATGAGAGACCGATCGCGTCGCCGTCATGGCTGATCGCCATGACCGGTACGGAAACCTTGTTGGGGTGGGGAGCCACCCGCAATGCCCACGGGTCCTTGAAAAAGTCCGTTCCGCTCGTCCATTCGTCGCCTACGGCCCAGTCGACTCCCGGCAGGATCGCGTCGTCTTTGGCCGTGCCGAACGACGACTCGCCGACCTTGAGCCACGGGCCGCGCAGATAGCGCACATGATAGTTGCCCGTAGCGGTGAGGTCGTAATTCAACTTGACGAAAGGCGAGTCGTTCTCGAGCGCAATCGTCACGACGCCGGTAATGGCCGGCTCGGCAAGCGGGTAATGCATCCAGTTGTCGAACGAGGTCCCCTTCAGCATGTCGCGCACGACGACCGATTTGACCCGAAACACCAGACTCTCGCCCTCGGGAGTGCTGACACGGGACACCGAATCGGCCTCGAGGCGCATCGGAATGTCCTGATCGCGGATCATCAGCTCGCCCAAATGATCCATCACGGCCATCAGCTTGCCCGAGGGAGTCTCGATCTCGGCCCAGCCCCAGCCCTTGATCCGCTTGAAGAAATGAAGCGTAACGTAGCGGTTTTTCAGCGTAACCGACTCGTTCACATAGCTGCTCTGCTTGAACTTCGGCTCCAAACCGTTGTCGGCCGCACGAACCTGCCGTACGCCCCACAGACCCGCGCAAAGCGAGGCGAGTCCTATCGAAATAATCAGTTTTTTCATCGTTCGTTCGGTTTATCCTATTCTTCGAAATGGTAGTTGGCCCGGCGCGAAGGAGCCTGATCGCCGTTGAGCAGGAACTCATCGATATCGCCCAGCTTCTGAATGCCGTCGGCCCAGTGGAAGTCGAACGACAGCTTGCCTGAGCCGAAAAATTTTCTCGGCACGGCCACCATCAGCTCATTCCCCTCATAGCGATAATCGATCATCGCAGGCTTCCCCCAGTCGTCGCGTCCATAGGTTCTCACGCCCGTGCGGCGGCCGTCGCGCAACGACTCGTTGACCAGCAGGTCGTAGCCTTCCCAACCGGTCGAGTGATCGCCGTCGGCATCGATGAACAGCAGCATCCACAACGGATCGGTATGCGGCGTGAGCGGATCGGCCGTTCGGACATAGAAATAGACGAAGCGGTCGTCCCGGGCCACCTTCGATTCGACGATATCGTTGCGTCCGGTCCGGTTCACATAGGGCCCGGCCGCGAAATTGCCCGGGCTGTCGCGGTGATACGTGTCGCCCACATGATCGAAATAGGAACTCTCCACCTGCTTCCACTGGTCGAACCCGCCGTTCAGGTCGATCGTCCGCTCCGGTCCCGCCGCGACCGGCTCGGCCACACCCTTGTACCGGCGGACGGCCGCCATCGCCGTGACCGCCTTTCATCGGCTCGATGTCGCGGCTGTACTCCTGATTGTACTGGTCGATGAAATAGGATTCGCCCATTTCGATCTTCCGTCCCCCCTTGCCGCAGTTCGCCCCCGGAAAGAAGTCCCATTGACGCATTTCCTCGTCGTAGTCTTCATGACGGCGGGTCATCTGGCCGGCCGTCCACTCGTTCCAGTCGTTGATATAGAGGAACTCGGGATCGCACGCGAGGGCCTCGTCCCAGCGTTCCTGAAAGTAAATGCCGTAATGCTCGGGATGCTCGACCGTCTTGCCGAGCCAGGGCACATAGGTCGGAACGGGCAGGTCGTGCTCGTCGAGCTGCGGTTCGCCCGATGCGCGCGACCACGATTTCCCGACGCCGACCGAATCGGCCCCGCCCATCGTCATCGGATGCTGGGCCGGCGTCACGGCAGCCTGCTCGCGCCGACCGTTATGCGTCGAAAGCAGCTCTTCGGGCTTCAGGGCGGCTACCTTCGGATCGGCCATGTTGTAGCCGAAACTCCAGTTGTCCTCCGTACCGACGAAACGCTCGCCTCCCCACTCGTAGTAGCCCCACCACATCGTGCGCAGCGTGAAAAAGTCCTTCACCTCGGACGTGTAATCTTTGTATACCTTCTCCGTATAGTCCGGATCGCCGTAATGCGGATTGGCAGGATTCGTCACCGCGTCCGGATCGTAGTGGGGATTGGTATTCGGATTGCTACTCTCGGCGGCATCGATCCCCGGACGGCTGTTGTAGAGCAGCAGCGGCTTGCCGTCCCACTCGAACCATAGGTCGGAATAGAGACCGGGCTTGTATATTCGGTCGTAGAGATCCTGCACGACGGTAATCACCGGACCGTTGAACGCCCAAAAACAGAACTTGGGCACTTTGTTTCCCTCGGCCTTCATCCGTTGCATCGTGCGGAAGATCACGTCCCACTCGTCCCAGTAGCGGACAGCGTTGGTCACGTCCATGATCATCACGTCGACGCCCGCATCGGCCAGCATCGAGACGTCCTTACGAATCACCCACTCGTCCTGACTGAGAAAATAGCCCATCTCGGGCTCGCCCCAGTGATAGGAGCCTTCCTTCCAGAGCGGATGATGCGCATCGAGACGCGCGGACGGGTCCTGTTCCAGAATCTTCGTCACATCCGCCGTATAGGGACTTTTCAGGTTGTGCAGTCCCTGCGTATGCCAGGTAATGTAGAAAATACCCACTACGCGGCGCTGGTCATTCTTCGGCAGGCCGACCTCCTCCTCGGTCGGCATCGTTCGTCCCACCGCATCGGTGGCGACCCACGTGTCGGGATAAATGTCGCGGAAGGAGGCCGTATCGGCCCTCTCCGACCCTGCAACCGAGACCTCGGCCCGATCTCCGGCACGGAGAACCGTGGCCGCCGAGACGCAGGCGATCGCCACGCCCAAACGGACACAGCGTTCGATCGTTCTTCTTTTTTTCATAACAGTTTAGGTTTAAGTTCAGGTCGGCTACCGCCGGCGGAATTCCCTTTCACCGAATTCACGTCCCGGAACGACAGCCATACAAATTTATCAAATTTTCGATCAAGCCGCTCCGTCCGTTATGAAAAATATCGAGAACGACGCTTACCTCCCGCCTGCTCCCCGGTCCGGCCAGCCGAGGAAACGGAAATCGCGGACGACGGGCAAACGGGACGGCGAAACCGAAAACAGCCGTCCGCCACCGGCTTTAGCCCGGAATTTGCAAGAGAAGCCCCGCCGGCAGCCCGGAACAGGAACCGGCGCCCGTAAGGCAACATCCGTTTTTAAAAGTCGTCCATGCACGTTTCACGTCCATATCGAGTCGGAATCATCGCCGCGCTGGCTTTGTTGTGCATGGCACCGAATCCGGCGGCCGCCCGCACGTCCGAGAAAAGCCCGAAAACGCCGGAAATCGCCGGCGATATCGCTGCGGTCGCCCTCCCGGCTGCCGGACTGATCGTCTCGCTGGCTGTCGGAGACCGTCAAGGCGTCAAGCAACTGGCTCTGGCGTGCGCCGCCGATCTGGCCGTCGGCTACGGGTTGAAATACGCGATCGGCAAATCCCGGCCGGCAGGACACAAAGGGCCGGCCTTCCCGTCCATTCACTCGGCGGTCGCCTTCGCCGGAGCATCGTACATCCAACGACGCTACGGCTGGAAATTCGGAGCTCCGGCCTACGCGCTGGCCGTCTATGTCGGCTGGAGCCGCATCGGAGCCGGCGCGCGAAAACACGACATTTGGGACGTGCTCGCCGGAGCGGCTTTGGGAGCGGGCTGCGGTTACCTGTTTACGAAGCCCTACCGCAAACGGAGAACATCGTTCGCCGTCGTTCCGATCGGTTCGGTCGGCGAATGCGTCGGAGTCCGCGCCGCCCTCGTGTTCTGAATCATCCAAGCGCAAACGGGCAAATCGAACACGTTCGCCGGGCGGCACAGTGCCAGCGTTCTTCTATCGAGCCTTTCCAGAAACGGATAAGCCGTCCTGGCGAACGCCTGAGAACAGCGGTCCATGAAACGGACCGGGCACGAGCGTCACGCAAAAAAACGTTCCGAATTCCGCTTTGCTGCGACACTCGCCCGATAAACGGACCGCACGCAACAAAAAACGCGACTCCGTCCGGCCGAAAGGTTAGAAAATCGTCCACCCGCGCGGCTTGATCGCAAAACCGATCCGCCAGTAGCTGTGGAACTGCCGGTATTCGATCATGCTTTCGGCATAACCGTTGTAATATTGCAGGAAAAGATACTGATTGCTGCGTCTCGAAAGCCGGTAGCCCGCCTCAAGGCGCAGGTTCGCGTTCAGGTTCCAACCGCCGCGTTTGACGACCAGCAGCGAGAGGCGGACCCGCTCGTCGAGGCTCTTGTAATTGACGGCTGCCTGGCCGTAGCCTCCGTAGCGTACGTAATCGGGATTGTCGGAGAGCCCCATCGGAATCCAGAGCTTGAGCTCCCCGCTGAAGCGCCGGTTGAACTCGAATATCCCCGTCAGCGAAATCCGGTTCCAGCTGCGCGACGAATCGCCTCCCCGGCCGTTCGACTCATGCTCGAACTGCAGCATCCCGAGTCCCACGAGCTTGTCCCGGCGGGTAATCGGAGTGCCCAGCCCGAGCGTCGGGTTATAATTGCTCTCGGCGAAAGGTTTCGATTTCTTGTATATATCCCAAAAGGACTTCTGCGTATAGGTAAGGAACAGGTAAGTATGAAAAGGAAGCATGCCCTTGATCAGGCGGTGCCGGATGCTGATCTGAAACTTAGCGTCGGAATTGTTCTTGGTCAGCTTCCCGCCCGAAAAGCTCGAGCCCGTGACGAAGTAGTTATCCTTGTAAATTCCGAACGGAGGAACCGATTCCAGCCGACTATAGACCTCGGCCGTATCGGAAAACCGCTCCGGATCGGGATGACTCCGGCGTTTCCGGGCTTCTGCCGAACCGAGGCACGACAAGATCAGCAGAAGGGCCGCTATTTTTTTCCTCATGTTTCGATCCGATATAATTAATGGGTGCCGGGCACGTTGTCCCGACGCACCGAAAACGGTCCGGGAACGGACAGGAATCCGAAGCTCCCGGCGAATTCCGCTCCGACCTGTTTTCGGTTCCCTACTGATTCCCCGCGTCGCCCTGCACGGAACCATACGTTCAATTCCCGGGCCGGAACGGCGGTCGCCTCCCTACGCGACGAATTTCGGCCATGCGCGGAATCTCGGCTTGGCCGTCCCTCGGAAAGCATCGGACTCCCGAACGCGGAACCGGCTTTTATTGCAGAAAAAACGCCCCGCATCGAATGCAAATTTGGACAAAGAGCCGCGAATATACAACCTCCGGACAGTTCCATATTCCTGCAAAAATATCCGATTCGTCAGATTGTCGTCCGATAACCGGAACTTATTCGCTAAGTTTGTCCTGAACTCAACGTCATAGCCATGAAAGAGCACAACATCCCGCGCCTCGACCTGACGACGATCAATCCGGAAGCCCGGGAGAACATCGAAACGATCGGCCACGATCTGGCCGTGTTCGACGACTTCGGCGGAGTTCCGGTTTTCGAATATCCGAGCCGGATCAATCTGGCCGTGCTCTCCCTGTGTCTCAGCGGAGAGGCCAGCGCCAGCATCAACCTCAAGGAATACACGTTCCGTACCAACGACATGCTCATTCTGATGCCCGGGCAAATCGTCCAGCGACACGGCGAGAGCGACGATTTTACCGGTTGCGCATTCGCCATATCGACCGATTTCGTCAAAAACTCGCTGCTGGGAATCCAGCAGTTCCTGCCCGTTTTTCTGCGACTCAAGGACGATCCGTGCCTGCGCCTGAATCCGGACGAAGTCGTCCGGATACTGGAGTACCACTCGTTCCTCCGGCAGAAAATGAGGCAGAAAAGCCACCGTTACCAGCGTGAGATCGCCCTGTCGCTGCTTCATGCGCTTTTCTTCGACATAGCCCACATATTCGATCAGCACCAGCCGGTCTGTCCAAAGCCCCAGACTCGAAAGGACGAGCTCTTCGAGCTGTTCATACGCACGGTCGGCGAGCACTATAAGCAGCAACGGAGCGTAGCGTTCTACGCCGACAAGCTCTGCCTGACGCCGAAGCACCTGTCGAACGTAATCAAGGAGCTGACGGGAAAATCGGCCAGCCAGTGGATCGACGACTACGTCGTACTCGAAGCCAAAACCCTGCTCAAGTCGACCAACCTGACGATACTCCAGATTTCCGAGGAACTCCATTTCGCCAACCAGTCCTTCTTCGGAAAATACTTCAAGCAGCACACGGGCCTGTCCCCCATGCGATACAGACGGTCCTGAGGCCAAGAATCGACCGAGACCTGCCGTAAGCCTTCCCTGCGCGGCGCTCCCGGCTCGTATCGGAGATACCGCCCCGCAAAGCGCCGACCCGACGAAAAAAAGCGGAGGATCGCTCCTCCGCCCTGCGTCCGCGGCACAGTCTCCGGTCAAAGGCTCCCCCGCGCTTAGTAGTTGTTCTTCTTCGGCTCGAAAAAGGCCTTGGGATGGCTGCACGACGGGCACATCTCGGGCGCGTTCTTGCCCTTGTGCACATACCCGCAGTTGCGGCACTGCCATTCGATCTCCTCGTCGCGCTCGAACACCTTGTCCGCCTCGACGCGTGCGAGCAAAGTCCGGTACCGGGCCTCATGCTCGGCCTCGACTTTCGAGATGAAGCGGAACGTCGCGGCGACGGCGGGGAATCCCTCCTCGTCGGCCACCCGCGCGAACTCGGGGTAGAGCTCGGTCCACTCTTCGTTCTCGCCCGCGGCCGCAGCCGCCAGGTTCTCCCGCGTCGTCGCTATGACGCCGGCCGGATAGCTGGCCGTAATCTCGACCATACCGCCTTCCAGAAACTTGAAGAAACGTTTGGCATGCTCCTTTTCCTGATCGGCCGTCTCGAGAAAGACGCCTGCGATCTGTTCGAAGCCTTCCTTCTTGGCCACGCTGGCGAAGAACGTGTAGCGCGTGCGCGCCTGCGATTCACCGGCGAACGCCTTGAGCAGATTCTGCTCGGTCTTGGTTCCTTTGATACTTTTTCCCATCTTGCTTTAAGTTTTAAATGATACCGGCACCGGTCGTCGGTATTTTTCATTTACAAAGATAAGATAAATGCGCGAATACGACGCATTTCCGCCTATCATAAAATACGATCAGGCCATAAGCCGGAACTATCGCGGGAAAAGCGGCGCGAACCGCACGGCCCCGTCTCCCCCCGAAAATGTTGCTCGGCCGATTAAAAATAGATATCTTTGGCAGGCACTTCGGCCGATAGGAAAACCTTTCCGAATCCGAACGGGCACCTTACAAATACTGTTATGAGCGATTCGATCAAACACGAGTGCGGCATCGCCATGATCCGCCTGCTGAAACCCGTCGATTTCTATCTAAAAAAATACGGCTCGGCCTTTTACGGGCTGAACAAAATGCACCTGCTGATGGAAAAGCAGCACAACCGGGGGCAGGACGGGGCCGGGCTGGCCAACATCAAGCTCTATCCCGAGCCCGGATGCGTCTACATCGACCGCGAGCGCTCGAACACCGCCACGCCGATCAAGGACGTTTTCCAGCGCATCGAGTCGCGGATCGCGGAGGCGACGACGAAAAACCCCGAGCGGCTCCGCGACGCGCAGTGGCTCAAGCGCCATGTCGGATTCACCGGCGAGGTGTTCCTCGGCCATCTGCGCTACGGCACGTTCGGCAAGAACAACATCGAGAACGTGCATCCCGTCTCGCGCGAGAACAACTGGATGACGCGCAGTCTGGTACTGGCCGGCAATTTCAACCTGACGAACATCGACGAGCTGTTCCGGCGCCTGATCGAACTGGGACAGTACCCGCCGGCGACGACCGACACCGTGACGATCCTCGAGCGCATCGGCCACTTCCTCGACCGCGAAAATGAGGATAAATACCGCTATTTCAAAGATAAGGGCTATTCCAAACGCGAGATCACCGACCTGCTGGCGCGCCACATCGACCTCAAGGAAATCCTGTCACTGGCCGCACGCCGCTGGGACGGCGGCTATGTGATGGCCGGCATGATCGGCCACGGCGACGCATTCGTGATGCGCGACCCGTGCGGCATCCGCCCGGCTTATTACTATCGGGACGACGAGGTGGTCGTGGCCGCATCGGAGCGCGCCGTAATCCAAACCACCTTCAATGTCCCGTACGAAAACGTGCAGGAGCTTGCGCCGGGCCATGCACTGCTGGTGCGCCGAGACGGGGATGTGTCCGACGAACGTTTCATCGCACCGCAGGAAGTTCGCCCCTGCTCGTTCGAACGCATCTATTTCTCGCGAGGCAGCGACCAGGACATCTACCGGGAACGCAAAAGATTGGGGCGGTTATTGGTACCGCAAATTTTGAAAAGCATCGACGGCGACATCGAAAACACGGTCTTTTCCTACATCCCGAACACAGCCGAAAGCGCCTTTTTCGGACTCGTCGAAGGACTCGACGCCCATTGCGCCGAAACACGGGTGCAAAAAATCATGGCCGGACGCGACACGCTGACCGAAGAGCGGCTGCATAAAATCCTTCATTACAAACCCCGCATCGAAAAGATCGCGATCAAGGATGTCAAAATGCGCACGTTTATCACGCAGGACGACGAACGCGACGACCTGGTGGCCCATGTATACGACGTCACCTACGGCACCATCCGCCCGGATGCGGACAACCTCGTGATACTCGACGATTCGATCGTGCGGGGCACCACGCTGCGCCGCAGCATCATCCGCATCCTCGACCGGCTCAGACCCAAAAAGATCGTCGTCTGCTCGTCGGCGCCTCAGATCCGCTATCCGGACTGCTACGGCATCGACATGTCGCGGTTGGGCGACTTCGTCGCATTCCGCGCAGCGATAGAACTGCTCAAGGAGCACGGCATGCATGATGTAATCGATGACGTGTACCGGAAAGCCAAGATCCAGATGGGCCTCGAACGAAGCGAAGCGGTCAACTGCGTCAAGAAAATTTACGAACCGTTTACCGACGAAGAGATTTCGTCCAAGATCGCGCAGATAGTCACCGCCCCGGACATTCACGCCGGAATCGAGGTGATCTATCAGAGCGTCGAAAACCTGCACCAAGCTATTCCCCACCACAACGGAGACTGGTATTTCACGGGCGACTACCCGACTCCCGGCGGCAACGTCGTGGCGAACAAGGCCTTCATCAATTTCTACGAAAACCGGAACGAACGGGCTTATTAACCCCGACAATCCGGCCCTGTAAACAGGCTTCGCACGGGGACACCCGACACAGGCACGCTGACACAAATCGGACTGTACTTTCTGCGGAATTTTAAAATTCAAGGATATGGCTCACGCATCTTTCAAAAAGATATTCCCGTTGTTCCTGTTGCTGCTGACCGTCACATGGCCTTCCCGGGCACAGGACGACTCGAACCCCGTACATTGGGGTACCGCGGTCGAAAAGACGGGCGACGGGATATACGATATCCGCTTTACGGCCCGGATCGACTCGCCGTGGCACATGTACGACATGGGCCCTTACGACGGCGGCCCCAACGCCACTGCTTTCACGTTCACCCCGAACGGCAACTATACGCTGGTCGGCAAAACACGCCAGGAGAGCAAACCGTCCAAAAAATTCGACCCGCTGTTCGACATGGAGATCGGCACTTTCGCCGGGCGTGCCGTATTCGTGCAGCAGGTGAAGCTGGTTCCCCCGGCCGGGGGTGCCCGGATCGCCGTCAACATCGAATGGATGGCCTGCGACGAGACAAGCTGCCTGCCGCCGGCAGACCGGGACTTCACCGTTACGATAGGCGATCCTTCGGCCAAAACCGCAGTTCCGGCTCCGTCAGCACCGGCCAGTCCGTCCGGAAACAACAATCCGGGCCTGAGCAACC
>ERZ857882.2409-NODE-2409-length-19424-cov-10.341319_pt1 | contig 19424 bp, 17 predicted proteins | sample MGYA00519697_ERZ857882 | MGnify/ENA primary metagenome ERZ857882 (study PRJEB31778, sample SAMEA3449373) | human gut metagenome | biome: human gut; feature: human-associated habitat; material: faeces | place: United Kingdom | collected 2010/2012 ...
GCAAGTGTTACAAATGCCATTGTTTGCCCTACTTCTATTTTGGATTGTTCAAGTGTTAACCCATTTATTGGTTCATTTGTTGTAGCAAGTCCTATTGCATATGCTGCAAGTGTAAGTAATCCTATCATTATACCTTGATATATTATTCTCCATGTCATCGCCTTTGTAAATATGCCTTTACCTGGTTTTGCAGGTTTTCTTGTCATTATGTCAGAATTTGCTGGATCAAATGCTAGTGCAAGTGCAGGAAGTGAGTCTGTTACTAAATTTATCCATAATATGTGTATTGGAAGTAATATTTCTAAATGTGTAATGTCTGTAATTCCAAACCAATTAGCAAATAATGGTGTTAATAATGTTGCTAAAAATAAAACTACTATTTCTCCAATATTACTTGATAATAAGAATTGTATTACTTTTAGTATATTGTCATATATTCTTCTTCCTTCTTCTACAGCAGATACTATTGTTGCAAAATTATCGTCTGTAAGAATAACATCTGCTGCTTCTTTTGCAACGTCTGTTCCTACAACTCCCATTGCACATCCTATGTCTGATGTTTTTAATGCTGGTGAATCATTTACTCCATCCCCTGTCATTGCAACTATTTCACCATTTTTTTGCCATGCTTTTACAATTCTTACTTTATGTTCTGGTGAAACTCTTGCAAATACTGAATATTTCATTATATTTTTTTCTAATTCTTTATCTGAAATTTTATCTAATTCTTGACCTGTTATTGCTACATCTCCAAATCTTAATATTCCTAATTTTTCTGCAATCGCTTTTGCTGTTAATATGTGGTCACCTGTAATCATTACAGTTTTTATTCCTGCTCGCTTACACTCTGCAATTGCTTCCTTTACACCTTCTCGTGGTGGGTCTATCATCCCTAGTAAGCCACAAAATGTTAAATCATCTTCTAAAGTGTTGTCTATTTTATTTGGTAAAGTATCTAAATCTTTATAAGCAATTGCTATTACTCTTAATGCTCGCATTGCCATTTGTTCATTTTGTCTTTCTATATTAGAAATTTCTCTTGTGGTTATTTGTTCTTGTCTTATTTGATTTATGTATTTTGAACATCTTTTTATCAATACATCTGGTGCACCTTTTGTAATAATCCTATATTTCTTTCCAACCTTATGAATTGTTGTCATCATTTTTCTTTCAGAGTCAAATGGAATATCGTTTATTCTTGGCATTTCTTCATATAATCTATTTTTATTTTCTCCGAGATTACTTGCTGCTTCAACTATTGCTTTTTCAGTTGCTTCTCCTTCTATCTTTCCATTTGATATTGAACAATCTGTACACATTGCACCTAGCCTTAAAATTTGATTTTGATTATTTCCTCCCATAGAGAATATTTCTACAACCTGCATCTTATTTTGTGTAAGAGTTCCTGTTTTATCTGATGCTATAACTGTACTACTGCCTAATGTTTCTACTGCTGGAAGCTTTCTTATTATACTATTTTTTCTTGCCATTCTAGTAATCCCAATTGAGAGCATAATTGTAACTACTGTTGGTAATCCCTCTGGAATTGCAGCAACTGCAAGCCCTACTGATGACATAAATATTTCCATTTTTGGTATTTGTCTAAATAACCCTATAATAAAAACTAACACACATATTGCTAGTGCAGTTATTCCAAGTTTTTTACCTACTTCTCCGTAATCTTTTTTGCAAAGGTGTTTCTGGTGCTTCATCTGTTATAATCATTTGAGCAATCTTTCCAACTTTTGTATTCATTCCTGTTTCAGTAACAATTCCTTCTGCATGTCCACTAACAGCTATAGTTGTTGAAAAACTCAAATTTTCCATATCTCCTAAACTTGCATTTTCTTTTATTATTCTGGTTGCATTTTTCTCTACTGGGATTGTTTCCCCTGTAAGAGCTGATTCCTCCACCTTGAAATTATATGTATTTATAAGTCTTAAATCTGCTGGAACATAATTTCCGGCTTCTATAATAACCAAATCACCAGGAACTAGTTCTTCACTTGGTATTACCTTTATTTCTCCACTTCTTTTTACTTTTGCTTGTGGACTAGATAATTTCTGAAGTGCTTCTATTGATTTCTCTGCCTTACTTTCCTGTATTACTCCCATAATTGCATTTAAAATAACAATTCCAACAATTATTATAGAATCTATGTAATCATTACTATGTTCAAGATATGAAATACCTGCAGAAATTCCTGCACTAATAAGTAATATAATTATCATAAAATCACTAAATTGCTTTAAAAATTTCACAACTAGGCTCGTCTTTCTTTTTTCATTAAGCTTATTTTTACCATATTGTAATTGTCTTTTCTTTACTTCATCTTCACTTAGACCAAACTGCATATTCGTCTTTAGTTTTCTTGTTACATCTTGTACCTCCAAAGTGCACCACATAAATCTTCACTCCTTTGTAACTAATATATTAAATTCTATGCAAGGTTTAGTAATTTTATGATATTATTTTTTATCCTTTTTCCCTAATTTCACTTTATTTTTAGCTAAGTTTGTTGTATAATATTATGTAATTTGTTTTTAGAGGTGAATTTATGGAATATAATCATAACAAAATCGAAAAGAAATGGCAAAAATATTGGGATGATAACCAAACTTTTAAGGCAATAACTGGAGATAAAAAAGAGCCTTATTATATATTAGTTGAGTTTCCTTATCCTTCTGGTGCTGGTCTTCATGTTGGTCATGTGAGAAGTTATACTGCTCAAGATGCTTTAGCTAGAATGAAGAGATTACAGGGATATAATGTTTTATATCCGATGGGTTGGGATGCATTTGGTGCTCCTGCTGAACAATATGCAATTAAGAACCATATTCATCCAAAAGATGCTGTAAAAGAAAATATTCATACCTTTAAAGGGCAAATGAAGAATTTGGGATTTTCTTTTGATTGGTCTCGTGAGTTTTCTACAACAGATCCAGAATATTATAAATGGACTCAATGGCAATTTTTGCAATTTTATAAACATGGTATGGCTTATAAAGCTACTGTTCCAGTTAACTGGTGTCCTACTTGCAAAACTGTTTTATCTAATGAAGATTCTGCAGGTGGAGTTTGTGAGAGATGCGGAAATACAGTTGTTCAAAAGGAAAAATCTCAATGGATGCTTAGAATGAGTGACTATGCAGAGGACTTATTAAAAGGATTAGATGATACTAATTTTGCTGATAGAGTAAAACTTGGTCAAATAAATTGGATTGGAAAATCTACAGGTGTTGAACTTGATGTTCAAATATTAGGTGGTGGTAAGTTTTCTATTTTCACAACATGTATTGAAACAATTTATGGAATTACATTTTTCGTTATTGCACCAGATGGAAAATTGATTAAGGAATTAATGCCAAGAATAAAAAATAAAGAGGAAGTCAAGAAATATATTCAAGAAACTTCAAAAAAATCTAATATAGATAGAACTGACTTGAATAAAGGTAAAACTGGTTGCATTGTTGAAGGCATTACTGCAATTAACCCAGTAAATGGCAAAGAGGTTCCAATTTTCTTAGGAGATTTTGTTTTAGGAGATTATGGAACAGGTGCTGTAATGGCTGTTCCTTCACACGACCAAAGAGATTTTGAATATGCAAAAGCACATAATTTAGAAATGCTTCAAGTAATAGATGGGCAAGATACCTTTGATAAAGCTTTTGAAAAACAAGATTACTTAAATAAAGGCTGTAAATTAATTAATTCTGAAGAATTTACAGGCCTTACGGTTGAAGAAGCAAAAGAGGCAATTACTGAAAAGCTTGTTAATATGGGAATTGCAAAAAAAGTTAATAATTATAAAATGAGAGATTGGATTTTCTCTCGCCAAAGATTTTGGGGAGAACCAATTCCAATGATATATTGTGAAAAATGCGGATGGCAACCAATGAAGGAGGATGATTTACCATTACTTCTTCCAAATGTTGCAGAATATGAGCCAACTGAAAATGGCGAAAGTCCTCTTGCCAATATTAAAGATTGGGTAAATACAACTTGTCCACACTGTGGTGGACCTGCAAAAAGGGAAACAGACACAATGCCTAATTGGGCTGGTTCTAGCTGGTATTTCTTAAGATTTATGGATCCACATAATGATAATGAATTTGCATCAATGAAGGCTATGAAATATTGGAACAGAGTTGACTGGTACAATGGTGGTATGGAACATACTGCAAGACATTTATTATACGCTAGATTTTGGGTTCAATTCTTATACAATATTGGATTAGTACCTAAAAAAGAAATGATTTGGACAAGAGTTAGCCATGGTATGGTCTTAGGTTCAAACAATGAAAAAATGAGTAAATCTAAAGGAAATGTAATAAATCCTGATGATATTGTCAATGAATATGGTGCAGATACTTTAAGATTATATGAAATGTTTATGGGGGATTATACTCAAGATGCACCTTGGAGCACAGATTCATTAAAAGGTTGCAAACGTTTTATAGATAAAGTTATTCGTTTAAAAAATAAAGTTGTAGATGGAGATAATTATTCAAAAAAGTTAGAACCTATAATTCATAAAACAATTAAAAAAGTTCAAAATGATTTAACCAAAATGGCTTATAACACAGCTGTATCAAGCTTAATGATTTTAGCAAATAGCTATGAAGAACAGCCTTCAATTACTAAAGAGGATTATCATTTGCTTTTAACTTTATTAAATCCAATTGCTCCTCACATTACTGAGGAACTAAATGAACAATTAGGATTTAAGCCTATCTGTGAATCTACTTGGCCTATATATGATGAAAGCAAAACAACAGATAGTGAAATTGAAATTCCTGTTCAAATAAACGGAAAAGTTAAAGGAACAGTTAAGGTGTCTTTTGATAGTGATGAGGAATCAGTAAAGACCTTAGCTCATAAAGAACTAGCAGAATTGCTAGATGGCAGAAACATAGTAAAAGAAATTTATGTTAAAAATAGAATTTATAATATAGTGGTAAAATAAGTAAATGGAACAGCACCGCTGTTCCATTAAACATTATTCATTATTTCCCTTAAGTTTTTCTGCTCTATCTGCTGCAATCAAGTTGTCTATCATTTCATCTAAGTTTCCATTTAAAAAGTTTTCCATTTGGTATATACTAAAACCAATTCTATGGTCTGTTATTCTTCCTTGAGGATAGTTATATGTTCTTATTTTTTCACTTCTATCTCCTGTTCCTACTTGACTTTTTCTTTCATTATACAAAGCTTCATCTTGTTTTTGTTTTTCTATTTCGTATATCCTTGATTTTAGTAAGTTCATTGCATATTCTCTATTTTGAGTTTGTGAACGTTCTGTTTGACATTCTGCAACTATTCCTGTTGGCTCATGAATTAGTCTTACTGCTGATGAAGTTTTGTTTACCTTTTGTCCTCCTGCTCCTGATGCCCTAAACACCTCCATCCTAACATCTGCTGGATTTATTTCTACTTCTACATCTTCTACAACTGGCAGAACTGCAACAGTTGCTGTTGATGTATGTATTCTTCCACTACTTTCTGTGTCTGGAACCCTTTGTACTCTGTGAACTCCACTTTCGAATTTCAGCCTACTATAAACACCTTTTCCTGTTACCATAAAGGTTACTTCTTTATATCCGCCCATTTCAGTTTCATTCTCATTTAATATATCTATTTTCCAATGTTTTGATTCTGCATACATTGTGTACATTCTAAATAATGTTCCTGCAAATAAAGCAGCCTCTTCTCCTCCTGCACCTGCTCTTATTTCACATATTGTATTTTTATCATCATCTGGATCTTTTGGAATTAATAATATTTTTAATTCCTCTTCAAGCACAGGGATTTTTTCTCTTAACTCATCCATTTCAGCTTCTGCAAGTTCCTTTAACTCCTTATCACTTGCCATCATTTTTGCTTCTTCAAAATCACTTTTTGCCTTTTTATATTCTCTATATTTTACAACAACGTCTTCTAATCCTGCATGTTCCTTCATAAGTTTTTGCCATTCTGCTGTTTTTGCTATAACCTCCGGGTCACTAATTTTTGCTGTTAATTCATCATATCTTTTTTCTACGTCCTCTAATTTTTGTAACATAAATTTCTCCTTATTTAAAAATACTTATTTATTATATACTATTTTTAGCCAATTTACAATATTTTGCTCAAAAATAATGGAGCCTCATTTCTGAAGCTCCACTATTTTTTAAGAAATGATTAAACCCTGTACGTTCTCAGTTCTCCAGCAGCTTTCTTTTTGGCTTGGAGTATGGTCATATTGGCTTACCTCATATACTATCATTACTAAGGGTTCTCCTAATTTGATAGTTAATGGAGTTGCCAGAATTGCTTCCCTTACAGAATCACGAGCCACACGTATATTACCTTTGTTGTCCTCATAAATATCGTATTGGCTACCTGTTTCAGCTACTACTCTAAGACGCATTTCTTTTTTTCTCCTTTAAAATAATTATTTTTACTTATGTCTATCCTGTGTTGTAAAAAAGGATTTAAACATTAGCATACATATATTATACCACTTTTTATGTTAACTTTGCAACTCCTGATAGGCTTTTGCTTTTAAGCAGCTCTCTATTTCATCTACCCTTCTTAATAAGGATATTGTTACTGGTTCAAATATTAATCCCCAATTTCTTACATTCATTTTCACACCTTTTGATTTTAAGGTATCTTTCACTTGCTTTATTTGCTTTTTTATTGTTGGTATAAATGCTATTGCAATACATATCATAAGACTTATGTTTTTAGGATTTACCTTTATCACTTTAAAAACAGAAAATATTTTCTCTAGTGCTTCTGCTAGCTCCATATAGCTGGTTTTTTTTGAAAAAACATATGTAATATTACATACTAGTATTAATTTTATACCTATTCTTATACCTGTTCCAACATCTACTGTAATTGCATTAATAACACTTGTTAGTGCTACAAAAACTATTATTCCAAGAATATTGCATATTTCCCCTTTTATGCTTATTTTTAATACAATAGTTAAAAGTAAATTTATTCCAATAACAATTATTGTAAACATATCATGTTTTATTAAAAATATTGATACTGTATATGCTAAAAATAATATGACCTTGATTACATTTTTCATTGTTTCACCTGCTCTATTATTTTTTTTACTATTGCCTCAATAGTTAATTCCTCTGGTTTTATATCTATATTATTTTTTCTAAGTTCTTCTAAAAGCTTGATAGCTGTTGGCAATTTCAAATTATACTTTTTCATTATTTCTATTCTATCTAATATTTCACTTTTATTAATTTGTTCTACTATTTTTCCTTCATCTAATATTAAAATTTTATCTGCTAATAGAATTTCCTCTGTATTATTTGTTATATATATTATTGTATATCCCGCTTCCTTCAATCCTTTTATTATATTGTATACTGCTTCTTTACCTTCTCCATCTATCATTGTTGTAGGTTCATCAAGCACTATGTATGCTGGATTTACAGCTAAAACGCTTGCTATTGCAATCCTTTGTTTTTGCCCAAGAGATAGTTCGTCTATTTCGCCAATTTCTTCTTTCTTTATTTTTACATTTTTTAAGGCTTGATTAATTCGTAATTCTTGATTATCAAGTTCTAAATTTTTTAGTGCAAAGGATAGTTCATCATCTATATTATTAAATAATATTTGATTTTCAGGATTTTGAAATACTACTCCTATTTTTTTTCTTAGATTTATATATTCTTTTTTATCTTTTGTATTAATCTCATCTACCATTACTAAACCCTTTGTTGGTTTTATTATTCCAGATATCAATTTAGCTAAAGTGGACTTTCCAGAGCCATTTTTCCCAACTAGCGCAATACTTTGGCCCTGTTTAATTTCCAAGTTTATGTCTTTTAGTATATATTCACCCTCTTTGTATTTAAAACTCAAATTTTCTATTTTTATCATTATTTCATCATTCCTTTAAGGCTTTTATAACATTTTTGTATACATAGAAACTTCCTATTATAAAAATTGTTCTATCTTTGTATTTCTCTTTTACTTCTTTTATTGCTTCTTCTAAATTTCTTGCATTAACTCTTTCTTCTTCTATATATTTTATTGCCTCTTCTTTTAAAGTTTTTGCTGGCACATAAGGTCTATCCTGGACACCATTTGTAAAATAAAATACTGCTTCATTATCTTCCGATAGTTCTTTTATTATTGTATTATAGTCTTTTGTTTGTAAAATTGATATTATATATACTCTTTTTTTATTTTTGTAATATTGCTCTATGTTTTGTTTTAGATTTCTAATTGCATTCTCGTTATGTCCTCCATCAAATATTATGCAAGGGTTATTTACTAATTTTTCCATCCTTGCTTTATGTACTATTGTTTTTAACCCATCTCTAATTGCAGTTTCATCAATGTTATACCCTCTTTGCTTTAATATATCAATAGTTTCTAATGCTTCTGCTGCATTTAATGTTTGTACTTTTCCTTTTAAATTTATTTCTATATTTTTATATTGTTTATAGTCAAAATTTTGAAAATATTCATTATATTCATAATTTTCTATGTCCTCTGTTTTAATTAAATGCAAAGTATTTTTTTCTTTTTTACATTTTTCTTTAACAATATCCACAACTTCTGGTTGGTCTATAAATATTGTTTCTGAATTGCTTTTAATAATTCCTGCTTTATGGCTCATTATTTCTTTTAGGTTTTTCCCCAAGATATCCATATGGTCATATCCAATGGTTGTTATAACTGATACTAATGGTTCTACTATATTTGTGCAATCAGTTGTGCCTCCCAACCCTGTTTCTATAATTGCTATATCACATTGTTTTTTATAAAAATATATGAAGGCAAGTGATGTTATAACCTCAAACCATTTTACTGGTACTTTATGTGTTTTGTTATATTCTTCAATTACTTTTGATAATGGAATTAATATCTCCTCAACCTCTGTGTCTAATATTGGTTTGTTATTTATACATATTCCATCATTAAAGGTTATTAAGTGTGGAGACATAAATTTGCCTACATTGTATCCTGCCTCTACTAGGCAATTATTTATCATTTCACAAACACTACCTTTTCCATTTGTTCCTGCTATATGTATGCATTTTACTTTTTTGTGTGGATTATCGAATTTTGACATTATATATTCCATCGCTTCTAATGTCGGATCTTTTGTAAATTTATCAAAATGTGACAAGTATGTGTTTATATTCATTCTTCTATTTGCTCCTCTTTATATAAATATTTTTTTATTGGTTTTTTTAGTGTTTTTTCTAGTAATATAATTGATGTTACATATATTGGAAATACAACTGCTTGTGTAACAGCTCTTACAGTTATGTAATACATAAAAGCTTTACCATATATAATTTTTAGCCACGAGGAGTTTAGTAATAAATTTATCATTACTAAAACTATTGCTGTACTTATAATAGCTTTTACAGAAAAATATTTTTTCTCTTTATTAGGTGTTTCATATAAGAATAAACCAAATACTAATCCTGCTAATGCTGTACTAATTGTAAAACCTGGAAAGTATGCACCAAATGGCCAAAAAATTGCTCCTATTAAATCTCCGAAGTGCTCCTATTATCATCCCATATTTCCAACCTAGAATCATTCCTGCTATCATTATTGGTAATAGGCTTAAGTTTATTGCTAAAAATTGCATATTTATTGTTATTAATCTGTCGAATATAATAAATGTTGCAAGTAATAATGCTGCTATAATCATCTTTTTACTTTTTGATATTGTATGTTTTTGCATATATTTCTCCCTTCCGATTACATTATTCTATCAAAATTTCACAGATTATTCAATACAGTATTTTGTTATTCTTCCTATTTTTTATAACTAGTTTGATGTTTTTTGCATATATTATTTTAGGTGGTTTTATGTCTATTGTTTCAACAAATAGATTTTATACTTCAGAACTTTTGTATAGTGATATTAGAGATTTACTTTCTACATATCCTTTCTTGCAATCTGAAATTATTGGTTTTAGTATACTTCGGAAATCCCATTCCATACATACGAATTGGTAGGGGTTCTAATCACGTATTTTATTCTGCCTCAATTCATGCAAATGAGTCTATTACAACAAATTTACTTATGAAGTTCATTGAGGATTTTTGTATCGCATATACTATAAATGCTGATATTTTTGGAATAAACAGTAGAACTATTTTTAAAAATTCTTCAATCTATATAGTACCTATGTGTAATCCGGATGGGGTTAATTTAGTAAATGGAGCTTATCCTGTACGGTAGTTCTGTATATAGTAGAGCTCAAAATATTGCTCGTAATTATCCCGCAATTCCTTTTCCTATGGGTTGGAAGGCAAATATTAATGGTGTGGATTTAAAAAACTACCAACCATTTTGCAAAGTCTTGTAACTACTGAAATTACACGACTTTGCATTTTTGATTTTCATTAATTATTTCTTCAATTTTAATAAATTCTTCTAGATTTTCATTAATAGAATTTAGTTTTGAAAAGTTAAAATATATGTACACATTTTTGTCTTTATCGATTTCTATTTTATTGATTAATCGATATAAATAAATTTTATCTATCTTTTCTAATTTCAAAAATTCTTCTATTAATTTATCTAATTCTTTTTCTTCTTTTGTTTTATTTTTAGTATTAATTTTATCTTCAGTTCCAACTAATTTCTGCTCTAATTCTTTCTTTTGCTCGTATAATTTTGTTTTTTCAAAATTGAATTTCTGTGAAACTCTAACATAATCTTCCTCTTGTAAAACACCTCTTAACTTATCCATATACATCTTGTCTAAATTATTATTTATATCCAATATAGCTTTATCAATTTGCTCGATTTTTTTCTTATATCCTTCTCGAATATCAAGAGTTTTGTTTTGATATTTTTCATAAACCCTATAAAAAATTTCTTTATCCGCGTATATTTGGCATATCTTTTTTACAATATAAATAATATGTTTTTCAAACTTCTCGTAATTCATGTTTAGTGGATAGCACCCACGTTCTTTTGCATCACTACAGGTTATATATGGATGTGGTTTTGCGTTTCTTTTAGAGTTCTTTTTTAAAACAATTTGCAGTTTTCTTTTGCAATGATAACAGTAAAGTAATCCTCTTAATAAATAATCATATTTAAGTTTTGTATTTGTTCCTCTTTTTTCAATAATACATTGTACTTTTTCAAATGTGTCTTTATCAATAATGGCTTCATGTGTATTGTCAACTCTTATTTGATTTTCCTTTTCGACTTTCCTTATTTTCTTGACTTTGTATGATATAACTGACTTTTTATTTTGTACTGTATTTCCGATATACACCTCATTTTTTAACATATTGCATAGTGTTACTTCATTCCAGTCATATTCTGTTTTATTGCGTGAGCAACAAGGTTCTGGGGAACCCGACTGCAATCTTTGATTGCTTAGTCGGGTCAGGTTCTTATTTTCATCTTGTACAATTCCTGTTTTTCTATAACATGTTGGAGATAAGTATTTATTTGAGTTTAAGAATTTTACTATTTCTACACTTCCATGACCATTTGTATACATATCAAAAATCTTTTCTACAATATCTCTTACTTGCTCATCTATAATTAATTTATTTTTAATTGTAGGATGCCTTTTGTAACCATAAGCTGGAATACTGCACATATATTCTCCTTGCTTCTGTTTTTCCTTCAACACACTTCTAATCTTCTTTGAAATATCTTTTGCATACATGTCATTCATTATTGCTTTAAAAGGTGTTATATCGTTATTTGTGCTATCAATACAGGTATCTATTCCATCAGTTATTGCAACATATCTAATATTATTTTTTGGGAAATAATCCTCTAAATAAAAACCTGTTTTAATATAATCTCTACCAAGTCTTGATAAATCTTTTGTAATAACCATATTAATATTTTGACTTTCTATATCTTGCAATAACTCATTAAATGATGGTCTGTCAAAAGTTGTACCACTTATACCATCATCAACATATTCTTTAACTAAACATAAATTATTCTCCTTTACATATCTTTGCAAAATTTTTCTTTGATTACCGATACTTTCGCTTTCTTGCTTGTCGCCATCTTCTCTAGATAGTCTTATATACATTCCGTACTTTGAAATTTTGACTTCTTAAATCCAGCATTTAACCTCCTATCCGTAATCATCTATGTTTAAATTGTAACGTGCTCAAAAATATTTTGCAATAGTCAATAATAATTACTTTGTTTGTGTTTTTAAATTTTCTAAATAATCTTTAAAAATTAATCCTATTGTTTCTTTCACTTCTTGCTTTTCTTCTGTAAATATGCAATATGTATTAAACTCTGACTTATCTTTTGTATTTTTGATTTTCTCACACATATTTGCATCATCTCCTAACTGTTCTTAATAAAAATATCTAATACAGAATATTAAAGAAAATGGCTTGATATGACACTTAAAACAAGTGTGTTTGTCAATGTACTTTTTATATTGCAAACAAAAAAGACCTAATATATGTTTTCACATATCAGATCTTTTTAATGTTATTAGCTTTATTGATTTATATTAAGTTCTTTTCGTATATAAATGCTTTTTCACTTGATATATTCCCTAATTTACCATATTCTTGATTTTTAACTATAGTTTCATAAATTTTTTTACATCCACAATTTTCATAAAATTTAAAATTGCATGATTCATCTGTTAATATTTGCAAATTTTTCATATTGTCTTTTTTTGCTAGGTTAAATACTTCTTGTAATAATTTTTTTCCAATACTTTTTCCTCTATAATTTTTATCAACTAGCAATATAGAAACTTCTCCATCAAAATAATTTTCTAATTCTTTTGGCAAATAATCATAATTGTTTTCATATTGTTTTAATGCATGCAAATCTTTAATATTTTTATTTTTGTATAATTTATTTTTAACAATAGTATAAAATTTCTTTTTAAATAAATGTTTTTTAGAGTTATTTCTTGAATGTCCACAAAATCCAACTAATTTTCTTCCATCTTTGTAAGTAACAATTTTTTCACTCTCTTCTAAGATAGTAAATAAATATATCCAAGCACAAATATTACCTGTTGCACCAGATTCCTTTTTACCTAAATTCCATTCATTTGCAAGAAGCTTTACTGCTTGTTTCATTTCCGAATAATACATTATATTCCTCCAATATTGCTATATTTTTTCTTATATTAGCATAAAATTTAATTTTTATCAATTACTATAACCTTATTGTATATATCAAAAAAACTATATGCTTTTATACATATAGTTTCATTTTCGTATTTATGCAACTTTTTGCTTTCACTTTCTTATAATTGGATTATCTATGTGGTATGCTTTTCTACCACATTATTACTTAACTTTTTGCTAACAATGTTTATACATAGTTTTTCTAACACAATTTGTATTTTGTAGCCCCATTTTATACTCATTTTTTTAGTTTGTCAAGACCTATTGAAACTTTTTTTGCAATCCAAGAGTGAATTGTATTCTTTACATTTGCCTATGTATCTCTTCTAAAACCTTTTTAACTTGGTCAATAGAAAATTTATATTTATCATTTAAAACATATTTATCTTGCATTTTTTCGAATTCTTTTATTAATGAATCATCAAAGTCTAGTTTAAAATAATTAAAATCTTTTATTTCTGTTTCTTCATCTATACCACCAATTCGTACTTTTTCTTCTTGTCTTTTGTAATATATCAGTTTATTTAATTCATCTTTATCATTTAATAACTTTTGAATTTTATCGTTGTTAAATAATACTGATACATCATATAAATGCTTTGCTGTATCCATATACAGTTTTCTTATATAATAAAACTCTGCTGCAAATATTTTATCTATAAACATTCTCTCTAATTTTATTATTTCAATTTCTATTTTTGTGATATCAAATTGCTCTTCTAAAATTTTCTTTTCTTTATCATTTGCAAGTTTATATATTAAAGGCTCTATATAGTATTTTTCGGTTGGTTCGCTTACAGTAAAAGAAGTCGATTCTACTTGTATTTTTCCTGCTCTTTGCAAAGGTATTTCACTATCTTCATATACTGATGTATATTGGTAAACTCCTGTAACACTACCTTTATTGTCTATACATTCATCTTTTATTAATTCTAAACCTTTTATATCGTAACCTAAAGCAGATTCTTTTAATCTTTTCTTATTTCTTGTATTGGATTCTTCTGATAAAACTTTTACAGTTAAATCGATATCTTCTGAAAAACGATTCATTGTATCTAAAATTTTATATACTGCCGTACCGCCTTTAAAATAAGCTTTTAAATAATTTTGCTTTTTAGCTAATTCTTTAAGAACTAAACATACATAATAGTCTTTTTCTATTATATCCCTATCTATAGCTTCTCTATCTTTAATAATTTCTATAAAATTTTCAAATTCAAATTTATTTAAATGTAGTAACATTATATCTCCTATCTTGCTATTACAAATAATTTATCTAATACTTTTCTATTATTTGTTTCTCTAGCATATTTTATAATTTTTTCAAAATCTAATTTACATTCTTCTATAATTCTATATAAAATTTCATCTGCATTTGGAGCATCAATAGGAATATTATCTTTATTATCTAAAATATCTATAAACTGCAAATATCTATAATTTTCATTTGTTATTTCAATTTTGGGTTTTGTTATATATGTTCTTAATTTTTCATCATATTGTTTATGATATTTACATTCATTTGTTACTATATCTGTTACATTTGGAACTAATGTTGTTAGTCCTAATTTATTAAATAATTTTGCACCCACTATATACCCTTTTATATTTCCATCTTTATCTTCTAAATATTTTAATTTTCTTAATTTATTTGTATTTAATGGAACTGCTCCAAACATACTAATAATAGGCTTATAATATACTCCTTTATATTCAGCTTTTATAATACCTTCGTTTTTTAGTCTATTTAAAATAACATTTATATTTTTTAATATGTTTTCTTGTTTGTTATCTTCTTCGTATTGCCCAATAACATATTTTTTTATGTCTTCAATAAATATTGGCTCATCTTCTGGATATTGTTCAATATATTCTAAAACTAATTTACAAATATTCATGAGTTTTACCTCCTTTGTTATTATTTTGTAATATCTTTTATATATTATATACTTTATAATAACATTATATTCGTTTTTTTAGAATTTGTCAAATATAGTTATTTAAAAACCAGCAAATTTTGAGATTTTTGCAATATCTTGTATTAGTTTCTCAAATGAATCTTTATCCCAAAACCTGGAATGCATATATCCATGAACGACACTTCCACGATTATTTCCACAATCAGTTGGCTGTGATGGTTTAAAATATCTTTTAATCTCTTCTAAAATTGAAACTAATTCTTGATTATTATTATTTTCTTTAATTGCTAAATTTATTAAATTACTTCCGACACTTCTCCATTTTCTTTTGCCATTTTCATCAAATATTTCTTTTCCATATTTTGAAGTAGTTGAACGTATAACTTCTTCTAAATAAGCATACGCAAAAGGTGTTAATATAGAATAAGAATCTGGAAATTTCGTATATATTTCTTTAACAATTTGCCAATCTGGTAACCAATTCCAAAAGTGGGCATATTCCATTATTTCTTCAAAATCACTCTCTATATTCATCTTATTACTCCATGTCTTCTAATTGTTCTTTGCATAAGTACTTTACTATTCTTTTTGTTAATTTACATGCATCTTTATAATCAGCATCTGTATATTCGCTTTCTAAATCTACAATTTCTACATCAGTTGCATGGGAACCTGTATTTACAACCATAAATAATTTATCCAATTTTGTTTTACTTATATTATCAGGCTCTGGAATTTTTTCTATCATTCTTTGCAGGCTATTTAAAGCATCATTGCTATTGGGAAAAAAGAATAAACCTAATGTTTCTAATATATATCTACAATAGTTAAATATGTATTTCTTTTGTTCTTCTGTAATATCTTCTGTACTATCTGCAATATACACAATATCCTTTAGTTTTTCCATATATAATGTTTTATCTCGTCTATCTTTTTTATAATTACTTTTTCCCTCTGTATTTGAAATTTTATAATATGCATATGGATTTCTATATTTAAACATATTATAGAAAATATTATTATGAGTTAAAATTATAATTTGTTTATCACTATACATGCTAAATAATTCTTTTATTTTGCTCATTACATTATAAATATGCATATAATCTAATGAAGAAATTGGATCATCAATAACTATTATATCTATATCTTCATATAGCCATTTTAACTCTGCTAAAAAAAGAGCAAATGTAATACTAGTTCTTTCACCTTCACTAAGCATATTTACAAATTTATCATTTACATCTTTTCTTTTATACATTAAATGAAAATTTGTATCTACTTTGTACTTATGTATTCCTAAATCATCTAATAATCTGTTTACATCTTTAATTAATAATTGTTTTTTTACTAAATCATCTTCATAATTTTTCTTTGCTTCCTTTACTTTTGCATCTTTAACAAGCAACTCTTCTTCATCTTGTTTTATCTTCTTATAGCTTTCATATATGTTTTTAGCCACATATGGTTGTAAGCATTCATTAAGATACTGATTTCTTAAGTTTCCTACTTGTTTAGAACTAGTTTCAATTTTAGTATCTATTTGAGAAAAGTTTATATTTATCTCTTTTAATAATTTTTCTATATCTTCTAGTTTAATATTTTGTGATGTATATATTTCCTCACTACTACAATCTCTATGTAGATTGTCAGAATCTAATTTATATCGTATTATATTTATCTGCTCTTCTTTAAATTTTATTAGTTGATTTTCTAAATCATTTAACTTATTATAAATTCCCTCATTATTATCTATAATTGTACTTATATTGTTAATTTTATTTTTTATTATAGAAATTTGTTTAGTTGTAGTATCAATAACATTTAATTGTTCTAAAAGAAATTTTAGTTTTTGTTCTAGTTGACCTAATTTTGAATTTTGATACATTTTATATCCATTAACAATATCATTATTATCTATATTACTCTTACAAAAAGGGCATTCATTATTTTTTATATATTTAGTTCCTAATAGTATCCATTCTTTTTCATCTGAAGATATTTGTCCCAGTAGTATTTTTATATATGATAACTGTGTTGTATCTTCGTTATATATAATACATTTATGTATATTTTCTTTTATAGCTTTAATTCTTTCTATATCTAATGTAATACTTCCAATTTTGTTACTTTCATCTATATTTTTATATTTAATTATTTTTTGTATTATATCTTCCGCTTCAATTTGTTGTATAGAATTTAATCTTTCTATGTTTTTTACTATTTCTGTAAAAATCTCATTACTGTTTTTTCTAATATCTACTTTTTTCTTCCATCCATCAATATTTTTTAATGCTTCGTCTTTTAACTTTATTTTTAATTGCTTTATTTGTTCATTTTCTTTTTTATATTCTTCTTTAAGTTTTATATATATTTCTTTTAGTTCATTTTTTAGATCTTCTCCGGTCTCTTGTGTAATTTTAGAAGACTTGAATTTATTCGTATCAAATTTTTCTATTTGCATTTTCTTTTTCATATAATCTTGATTAAAAACAACGATATTATTTTTTATGCTATTAGGTTCGTTTATATTAATTCTTTCTTCTTTATAATCTAATATCTCTATTTCCAAATTTTCTTCACTATCTGCATTTTTTAAATTTTCTAAAATATTTACTTTATCTTCATCCAGCACATATTTAGAAATATATTGAAAAATTCTAGAAATAGTAGTTTTTCCACTACCATTTTGTCCATAAATTATATTAGGCTTATCTATACTTAATTCTACATTAGTATCATTTTCAAAAGTTGTTACATTTTTATTTAACTTAATATTTTTTATTTTCATATAATATCACCATTTTTACTATATCATAAAATGTAAAAAAATGCCATATTATAATTACTCGTAATTGCTATAAAATAAAAAAGTATAGTCAAATACTATTCTTTTTATTTACGTATACACTCCAATATTAAGTTAATTGCATTAGCAAAACCAATCTTATAAAACTTTTCATTCTCATAAGAACCTATTATATTTACCTTATCAATGTAGCTTTCCAAACTATCCTTTACTTTTGCTTCAGCTATATCATCATTTGATAGTTCATCTAATTTATCTAATAACATTTGATAAGTATCATTATTTTTAGTCAATTCTTTAATCTTTTTCTTGTCAAGCTCCGTTATAGCACAAATATTTTCTTCTCTACTAACAAACAAATCGTTTAAAACACTACGCTTATTTTCCATTTTACTACCTCCATAAATAAATTTACTGATAGTATAACGTGCTCAATTTAATTTGTCAGCCCCTTTATCTAATTTTCTATGATTAACTTCTTGCCATACATCCAAATCTAATTTTTTATCAATTAACTTTATCATTTCTTTTTGATGTTTTAAAATTTCCATCATTTTGAATTCTAGTTCTTCTCTATCATATTTATCAATTTGTGTAGCGAATATTGCAATATGTCTTATACTTTTATACATCTCTCTTAATATCTGTGTATTATCTGAATATGCTTTTAATATTTCACTTTTTCCTATCAGATCAACAATAGTTACTTTTTCATAAATTGCAGCATCCCTTATATATTTAGATAATTTTCTATATCCATAATATTCTGTCTTAGCCTTTATTAAAATCTTTTCTTCTTTTGATACTCTTGCTTTTATCATTTCTTTTCTATTATCTGGATTTAATTCCATAATCACTTACTCCTTTATTTTTATTCATAATTAATTCCTTACACTATAAAATATCAATATTAGCAAAGCGAAATTTGATATTCTATAGCAAAGATTTTTGCTCCGAATTTTGTGGCATTTTATAGTGCCCAATATTCGCCGGCTTGGTCCTGTGGACCACAAATTGCCGTTTAGGAGAAAATCTCCTAATACCTTTTTAACCCGCTGGGAGATATCTTTTATAAATTTTTAATAGATAATGTTGTTAATTTTTAGCAAGTAATTTTACTTTTACATATTAAAATTTGCATATAAACTATTTAAAAATTCTTCAGAATATTCTCTTTGATTCGTATAATTAGAAATAATTTTTCTATTTACTTTATTATTGTTTTTATTATCCGTGTTGTTTGAACCGTTGCCCGTTGATTCCGAGAGGACTACAACATCGCCCTCATTAAGTCCGCTGAGTATTTCGACATATCCGCCTGCGGTCGTTCCGACTTCAACATAAAGATCATACTTCTCGTTGCCCTGAAGAACACTGCAATAGGTTTTAGTGCCGTCCTTCTTGATAGCCTTTTCGGGTACGGCAAGCACGTTCACACGTTTTGCGGTTATTGCGTGAATGGTAGCCCAGCCGGCATCTACTGCTGTGATACCGTTGTTGTCGTTTATCAGCTTCTTCAGGCTGTCATCGGACAGGGTAACGGCACAGTATTTTG
>ERZ857882.2410-NODE-2410-length-19420-cov-7.565866_pt1 | contig 19420 bp, 14 predicted proteins | sample MGYA00519697_ERZ857882 | MGnify/ENA primary metagenome ERZ857882 (study PRJEB31778, sample SAMEA3449373) | human gut metagenome | biome: human gut; feature: human-associated habitat; material: faeces | place: United Kingdom | collected 2010/2012 ...
AAAGGTTCTGTCTGGTAAGTATAGTATACGGTACTTTCTGATTTTCCATCTGATAAAATGATGTACGTAACTTCTTGACTGTTTCAGCAACACATTGATAACCTGCCGTAAATTCATCAGATACAATAAGACTCTCTGCCCACCTTGTATCAAGACAATATACAGCCTCGGTGGAATTACCGATTCCATATACGATCGCTCCAGATAAATTATTTTGTTTGGCAGCTTACAAGACTAGTATCATCCAATGCCAAAACTATATCTACCTTTCTTTGTGACTGTAATATTACTTTTTTCTTTATTCCTTCATCGCGAGATACCGACCATAAGATTTTTGCTCCACTATCCTTTAATGTATCACGAACTCCTTTTTCACGCTTGCTATCTGCTCCTGAACGACTACTCTCTGTATAAATACCTATTTTCTTTCCTCTAAGATTTCCATTGTTATTTTCAAGAAGTTTTCCTGCTAAAGCGACACCCATATCGTACTGATCCGGCTCCGTTACCGGAATAGCTGATTTTTTTTCTACGTTGTTATCAGGACTTTCTCCCGCCAACATTATCGGTACTTTTTTCTGTATTTTTTTTAGCTTGGAATACTCTTTACTGCCTCCAACCATCTTTACAATAATCGCATCGGCACCTTTATCAATTTCCTGCTGAACGACTTCTATCTCATCTTCCGACATATTGATATTCGCCTTACTGATTAGCACCGTATTCACTCCGTATTCCTGCGATGCCATTTTTAATCCATACTTAAAGGCGGACCACTGGCTCTCTTCTATGTCAGGAATGACCACAGCAATTCTTTCTGCTTTTTGCTCATTTTTATTATACAGCATAAAAAAAGCTAACGTTGCAACCAGAAGCCCTAAAACAATTTCGGTTAAAATAAAGGTTCTTTTTCCATTCTTCATGTTTCTTCCTGTTTATCTTTCTGAGACGAACTCTCAAACTTCTTCCGGTTTTCCTCTGAATAAATGATTGCCGGTATTTTGATTGAAACGGTTGTTCCTTCGTCTAATTCACTTTCAATATGTAATCCGTACTGCTCTCCAAATAAAATCTTTATTCGGTTATTTACATTTACCAGTCCCACACCGGAACCTTTTTTATGTACTCTCTTCGTATCGGTGAGGAGAAATTCCACTTCCTCTTCTGGGATTCCCATTCCATTATCTGTTACAGACAGAAGAATTTCATCCTTCTGTCTGCTTCCACGAACAATAATTTCTCCGCAGTCATCCATTTCTCTTACACCATAATTAATCGCATTTTCTAAGATGGGCTGCAGAATCAGCTTTACGATACAACAGTCCAAGATATCCGGTGCGATATCAAAAGAAATCTGAAATTTATTTTTATAGCGTACCTTCTGAATATTCATATAACTTTGTGCATGCTGCAGTTCATCCTTAATAGATATAATCGTATGTCCTTTAGAAAGACTGATACGGAAAAGTCTTGCAAGCTGAGAAATCATGAATACGGCCTCATCATTCCTTTCTCCTTCGATCATCCATGTAATAGAATCTAATGTATTATAAAGAAAATGTGGATTTATTTGAGCTTGTAAAGCTTTTATTTCGCTTTTTCTTTTTTGTTTCTGCTCATTTATATTCTGTTCCATTAATTTTTTAATTTCTGATATCATAATTTTAAAAGAATTGCTTAAACTTGATATTTCATTTTCTCCTGAAATTACTATATTCACATTTTCAAAATCACCTTTTTCAACTTCTCTCATAGAATTCTTCAATTTCTCAAGTGGCTTAGTTATTTCCTTAGATATCCTTATTGAAATTATTATGGCCAATCCAAGAATAATACATAGTACTACTGCATAAACTTGTATTATTTCATTATTATTTTTTATTAATTCATCCATATAAGCTACTCCAACAACTGTCCATTTAGTTTTTTCAGATTTACTAAATGTGTATACACAACTATCTCCTCTTACATCAGCAACAAAATAATTATTATCATTATTAATAATCTTTTCTATATTTTCTTTTATTAATCCGCTATATATAAGTTGTTGCTTAGGATGATATATTATCTCTCCTTTTTCATCTATAATAAATACATATCCTTTCTTTCCTAAGGCATTTTTTTCACATAAATCGCTAATTGCATTGTAATTTAAATCAATAAAAAAAGCGCCTTCTTGCTCATTAGTATTAGGATTTATTAAAGTTCTACATAAAGTAATAACCCATCTATAGTCATCCTTAATTACATTTTGAACATGTGAAGACGAAATATAAGTTTCTCCCCTCTTTAAAATAGAGTTCTTATACCAAACTGTGTTTTGTATAGAAACATATTCTGAAGGTTCATCCCTTCCATCATTTATAATATACTTATCTTTTTTGTCTATTATAGCTATATTACATATATCTTCTCTTGTTTCCCTTACAGTTTTAAATAACTTTAATATTCTTTGCTTATATAAATCATAATTTTTATTGGATTTGTTATCAAATAAGTATTCTTGAACCTCGGAATCTTTTGAAACTAATGTTGATATGTTATCCATAGATACAATATATGAATCAATATCATTATTAATTTGTTCTATAATTTTTGTTGTATAATCTACAGAATTGTTTCTTACTGTATTTTCAGTATATCTGAAGGAAATAAAACTTATTACTAATAATGTTGTCATAATTAATATGGAAAAAGAGATTAATATAGATGTTCTTATATTTAAGTATTGGAAAACTTTATATATTTTCTTTGTTCTTTTCATACTAATTTTTCCTCATCTCCTTTGCATATTCCTTTGGACTTTTACCTGTTATTTTTTTAAAGGCTATACTAAAATAATGAGGATCTCTAAAACCTACCTTATCTGAAATCTCATAATTTTTTAAATTTGTATTTTCTAATAATTCCTTTGCCTTATCCATTCTGGTTCTTATTAAAACTTCCATAAAAGTATATCCTGTATAATTTTTAAATATTGTACTAAAATAGCTAGTACTTATACAAAGATAAGAACAAATAATATTTAAATTTAAATCATAATCATTGTAATTCTTTTCAATGTAATCAAGTGCTAATATAGCTAATTTATTTGAATAAGAATTCTTTTGAATATACATTTTTTCACATGACATAAAACAAAATTCTTTTAATATAACAATAGCTTCACTTAAGGATCTTGATTCTGTTATTTTAGTAATAGAATTTTCTTTTATTTTGTATATAAACTCTTCTGCTATATTACTTAATCTTAATAAATCACAGGTTTGCGAAATTATTTCAAATAAATATAAGCACATCTTATCTTTTTTTATATATCCTTCTCTAAATAGTTCTTGAATTTCAAAAATATTTTCTTCTATTTGTTTTCTCTCATTTAACTTAATTGATAGTATTAACTTATCTATAATTCCATCTAGATTTAATGATGCATTTAACTTATTTTTTAACTTTTCTCTATCAAAGATTTGATTTTCATTCCATAAATACTTATATAAAAGTAATTCCTCTGCATCTTTATAAGACTTATGTAAATCTGATAGTGAATAAACATTTTCTCCAATACTAATTGTGATAGTTAACTCTGAAAATTTAAAAACTTCTTCTTGTATTTCCTCAAAAATTTTACTTATTATATTTGAAAATTCTCTTGGAGAGTTTGTCCATAATAAAATAAAAGCTCTATTATTATCTCCTTTACATACTTCACCTGCATTATATCTTTTTATTATTTCATTACTAATGTTATATATAACAAAAGATTTCATATCACCTTGTTTAATTTTATCTTTATCTGTATTATATGAATCTGAATATATATCTATTTCAATAATAGCAACTCTATATGCTAAATAATCTATATTGATTCCGTATTCCTCTATTTCTTTACGACTTTCCTCTAGCTCATTTCCCATTATTAAATTCTTAATAATTTTGGATTGAATTAAAATTAAATTTTTAAAATAACTTTTGTTTATTTTTTTAAATTCATTCTCAATTTCTTTCTTCTTGTCTAGTCTTTTTTTTAGATTTATTAATACTTCTGAAAGTTCATATGATGTAATTGGTTTTGAGAGATATTCAGATACCCCATACCTAATAGCTTTTTGAGCATATTCAAATTCGTTATATCCGCTAAATATAATAACATCAATTTCAAGATTATTAATGTGAATATATTTGCTTAACTCAATTCCATCTATAAATGGCATACATACATCTGTAAGAACTACATCAACTTTATTCTCTTTAATGTATGTTATTGCTTCTTTACCATTTTCACAAGTTGATACTAGCTCATATCCAAGTTCTTTCCAATGAATATTCCCAGCAATTGCTTCTCTAACTAAAATCTCATCATCTACTAGCAATAATTTATACACAGTTTAACCTCCAAATATTGTATATTATGTTAATTCAATATTACATTTACAATAATTTACTGTCAATTATTAAAATGAATTTATTTTTGTAAATTGAAAAAGTAATTTGGTTTTTTACTTAAACAGAAGTTAGTTTTGCAAAGTATCTGCTATAATTAATTTGATATTTGTCCATAAAGAAATATCTTTCAATTCTAACAAATAAAAAAAGCCTATATTCAAATTTAAAAGGCTTTTTTTATTTTATATATTTATTCTAATTAATCTATTTAATTTTAAAACTATATCAATAAAAAAATATTAAGCTGAAAGTACATTTTTTTCACTTTCCTTTAAATCTTCAAAGTATTGTTCTGTTTCTTCAATTATTACTTTCCTTAGTCCTATTAATCCTACTAAATTTGGAAATGCCATAAGACCATTTACTATATCTGCTATTATAAAAATCATTTCCAATGGTAAAAAAGGTCCAACTCCCACTAATGCTATAAATAATATCTTATATGGTTTTATTCCTTTTATTCCGAATAGATATTGAATACATCTTTCTCCATAATAGTTCCAGCCTATGATTGTTGTAAATGCAAAGAACATAAGCCCTATATTAACTATGTATTTTCCTACAACTGCTATTGGTAATCCATTTTCAAAAGCTGCAGTTGTTAAAGCTGCTCCTTCTAAGCCTCCACTATAGTTTCCAGTTAGAACTATTACTATACCTGTCATTGTACAAACAATTATTGTATCTAAAAATGTTCCTGTCATTGAAATTAATCCTTGTCTTACTGGTGAATTTGTTTTTGCAGCAGCAGCTGCTATTGGAGCGCTTCCTAATCCAGATTCATTAGAAAATATACCTCTTCCAATCCCTCTTTGCATAGCAATTGATACTGTTATTCCTGTAGCTCCACCTAAAGCAGCCTTAGGATTAAAAGCACTTTCTATTATTAATAAAAGTGCTGAAGGTATTTTATCATAATTAAAGAATAATACTAATAAAGCACCAATAATATATAAAATTGCCATAAAAGGAACTACCTTTTCAGAAACACTTGCTATTCTCTTTATTCCACCCAAAGTTATTAAAGCAACTATTACTGTAATAATTATTGTTGTAGCCCCTATAGGTACGTTAAATCCTATTTTTGCAGCATCTGCAATAGATTTAACTTGTCCAAAAGTTCCTATTCCAAGTAAAGCTACTCCAACTCCAAATATGGCAAATAATTTTGCTAACCAATTTAAGCCTAACCCATTTTTTATGTAATACATTGGTCCTCCGGCCATTTCTCCATTCTCATCTACTTCTCTATATTTAATAGCAAGTAACCCTTCAGCATACTTTGTTGCCATTCCAAAAAATGCTGCAAACCACATCCAAAATAATGCTCCAGGTCCTCCAGCAGTAATAGCTGTTGCAACTCCAACTATATTTCCTGTTCCAATAGTTGCTGATAAAGCTGTACATAATGCACCATAACTCGAAACATCACCTTTTGCATTTTCATCATTATCTTCTTCCTTAGAAAATATATACTTAAATGCTAGTGGTAATCTAAATACTTGAAGTAATTTAAGCTTCCATGTTAAGTAGATACCTGTACCAACTAATAAAATAAGTAATGGTGGTCCCCATATAATGCTATTTACAGCACTTAAAATAGATTGAATTTTGTTTAACATAAAAAATCCCCCTTAAAATATATTTTACGGAGGAGAATAGATAGTAAAACTATAACAATAAAATTATAGCTCTATCTTATCCCCTGTCCTTTTACCTGAGAGTTTCAATAACTTAAATATAAGTTATCTTGCTCCTTCGGTGCTCTTTTTCTTGAGTCTCTCCAGAGGTTCGTCCAATAGCGGTCCTAATACCTGAAAGATTTACTTCTTCGGTGGATTACTAAAAATCACTCTCCCACTACCTTCAACCGAACATTATTAAATTTTAACTTTATTATATACGCATTATTTTTGCATTTCAAGAAGTATTTTAGTAAATATTTAATATTTTTTTTATTAATTTATTAATATTCTTCTTTGATAAATAATATAAATTTTCATTTGTATAATATATGACGTAATTATTTCATTTTTTATATTTTTTGCAGGAAATAATTTATTTTTTATTTTCTATCTATATACTAGTAATAGACAATTAAATGTAAAAGGAGACTGCAATGGACATAACTTTAGAAAAGGACTACTTAAAAAAACTTTATGGAAGAATAAGCCCTTTCGAATTTAAAGATAAATTAATAAGTTTAGCTAATTTAAACAAAGAAAAATTTAATGGAACTGTATTAGATGCTGGAAGAGGAAACCCTAACTGGATTTCTGCTACTCCTAGACAAGCTTTCTTTACTTTGGGGCAATTTGCTGTTTTAGAATGTCAAAGAACTTTAACTATAGAAAATTTAGCTGGAATGCTAAAAAAAGAAGGAATTTATAATAGATTTTTAAAATACTATAATGAAAATATAAATTTACCTGGTATAAAACTTTTAAAGGATATAATAGATTTTTGTATAGATGAATTTAATTTTAACAGTGATGAATTCTTATTTGAAATTTGTGATGGTATTATAGGAGATAATTACCCCTTTCCAGATAGAATGCTTCTACATATAGAAAAAATAGTTAATAAATATTTATTAAAAGAATTATGTAATGATAATAAATATAACAACCAATTCGATGTTTTTGCTGTAGAAGGTGGCACCGCTGCAATGTGCTATATTTTTGATTCTTTAGCTGCAAATAAATTATTAAATAAAGGTGATAAAATAGCACTAATGACACCAATTTTCACACCTTATTTAGAAATACCTCATTTGCCTGAATATGATTTTAATGTAATTAGAATTCATGCAAATGAATTAGATGAAAATAATATTCCAACCTTCCAATACCCATTAGAAGAGTTAGAAAAACTTAAAGATACTGACATAAAAGCTTTATTTATAGTTAACCCTAATAATCCTGCTTCTATTGCTTTAAATGAAACTACAATTAATAACTTAATAAATGTAGTTAAAAATTATAATCCTCATTTAATGATTATAACTGATGATGTTTACTGTACCTTTATAAAAGATTTCAAATCAATTATCTCTTATTTACCTTACAATACTATAGGTGTTTACTCATTATCTAAATACTTTGGGGTAACAGGTTGGAGACTAGGTACTATAATCCTTAATAAAAATAATATATATAACGATAAAATTAAAAATTTATCAAATGTTGAAAAAGAAAAACTAAATGCTAGATATAAACATATGAATTTAAACCCAGAAGAAGTTCCATTTATAGATAGATTAGTTGCAGATAGTAGACAAGTTGCTTTGAATCATACTGCTGGACTTTCTACACCTCAACAAGTTCAAATGGCTTTATTCTGTGGATCAGCTCTTATTGATATAAAAAATAATTATAAAAAATTAACTATGGAAATATGTAAAAGACGTAAATCCATATTATTTGAAGGCTTAGAATTAAATCTTGATGAAAATCCTATGGATGCATCTTATTATACTGAAGTTAATATTATATCTTGGGCTAGAACTTTATATAATGAAGATTTCTCAAATTATATTTCTTCTAATTATACACCTTTTGATATACTTTATACCTTAGCTAGAGATTATTCTGTAGTTTTATTAAACGGTGATGGCTTTGCCTCTTCTGAATGGTCCTTTAGAATTTCATTAGCTAATTTAAATGATAATTGCTACTATATTATAGGAAAAGTACTAAGAAAAATGCTAAATGAATTACTTCTTCAATGGAAAAAGAACAAATGGAATAATTCTAATTTAATCCAAAAAGCACTATAATTATTAAATTGGAGCTGTTAAATCAGCTCCAATTTAATAATGTAGAATGTAAAATGTAGAATGTAGAATGTAGAATTATTGATGTAATTTGTTCCAAATTACCAAAAAATATATATTATAGAAACTCCCTAAGGAGTTTCTTCCTTAATTTTACATTATTCATTTTTAATTTTACATTTACTTATATAGTCTATTTATAGCACTAAAAACTGCTTTAATAGAAGCTATAGTAATATTACTATCTACTCCTACACCAAAGGTAGTGGTTGAGTTATCTAATCTCTTCATCTCAACATAAGATGCAGCCTTTGCCTCTGAACCTTCTCCAAGTGAGTGTTCTGCATAATCTAAAATTGTAGTTTCTACTAATTTACTATTTACTAAAGCCTTCTTTAATGAGTTTATTGGTCCATTTCCCTTGGCAACAAAATTTTTCTCTTCTCCATTATATAAGAACTTAATATTTATTGTAGTATTATCTTTAATATCATCTTGTGCTTCAGTATCTTCTATCTTAAATTTAATTAATTTAAATGGTCCTTTTACATCTAAGTATTCTTCTTCAAACTTGTCCATTATTACCTTTGGTGATATTTCACCAACTTTTTCTGTTACTTCTTGAATTATTTCTCCAAATTCCTTATGCATCCTCTTCGGCATCTTATATCCATAATGACTTTCTAAAACAAAAGCTACTCCACCTTTTCCCGATTGGCTATTTATTCTAACTAAGGCTTCATATTCTCTTCCTAAATCCCTAGGATCTATAGGTAAATATGGCACTTCCCAATATTTGTTATTCCTTTCCATATATTTTTTCATTCCCTTATTAATAGCATCTTGGTGAGATCCCGAGAATGCAGTAAATACTAATTCCCCAGCATAAGGATGTCTTATATGAACAGGTATTTTACAACACTTTTCATAAATATCTATAACTTTATTAATATCATCAAGTTGAAGCTTTGGATCTACACCGTGAGAAAACATATTATAAGCTAAATTAATAATATCCACATTTCCTGTTCTTTCCCCATTACCAAATAAAGTTCCTTCCACTCTATCTGCACCTGCTAACATAGCTAATTCTGCTGCTGCAACTCCAGTTCCTCTATCATTATGAGGATGTACACTTAAAATTACTCTTTCTCTGTTAGAAAAATGTGTACTCACCCACTCTATTTGATCTGCAAAAACATTTGGTGTATCCATTTCTACAGTTGAAGGTAAATTAATAATTACTTTTTCTTCATTACTAGCTCCCCAAGCATCTAATACTGCTTCACAGACTTCTAAAGCATACTCAACTTCTGTGCCTGTAAAACTTTCTGGAGAATACTCTAAATATATCTTACCATTAAAGTCTTTACTATATTCTTTAACTAATTTAGTTCCTTCTACTGCAATATCTTTAATTTCATTCTTACTCATATTAAACACTACATCTCTCTGAAGTACTGATGTAGAATTATATATATGAAGGATAGCTTCCTTAACACCTTCTAAAGCTTCAAAAGTCCTTTTAATTAAATGAGGTCTTGCTTGAGTTAAAACTTGTACCTTAACTCCATCTGGTATTAAATTATCATTAACTAACCTTCTTAAGAAATCAAATTCTATTTGTGATGCAGAAGGAAATCCTATTTCTATTTCTTTAAAGCCTAATTCTATTAAAAGATTAAACATCTTTATCTTTTCTTCAACAGTCATTGGATTAATCAAAGCTTGATTACCATCTCTTAAATCCACACTACACCAAATTGGTGCCTTTTCAATTTCTTTATTTGGCCAAGTTCTTTCATTTAACTTTATAGTTTGAAACTTCTTATATTTTTTGCAATTCATTTAAATATGCCCCCTTGCTTATTATATAATTTATATTAACTGGGAAATAAAAAACCGCATAAATCCCCCATTATTTGGAGCGACTTACGCGGTACCATCCAAGTTTTTAACTTAATTTATTTAACGGTATACTATACCGACAAGACCTACCTTCCCCATTCAGTCTTGTAGCTCCTGAGCGAGTTCAAAAGCGATTATATGTAGGCTCTCACCTTTTCCTACTCTCTTTAATATCTCATACTTTTTACTACTCTCATTCTAAGCTTTTATTTTATTCAGAAATTTATTAAATTAATTAGTAATATACTATATTTTTTATATATTGTCAAACTTTTCGTTAAATACTTAATATTATTACAATTCTACTCTTCCTCTAATTTCTCCATTATAAAATGCTTTTATATTATTTATAACTTCTTTAAATAATCTATCTCTAGCCTCTACACTTGCCCATGCTATATGAGGAGTTAATACTAATCTATCTTTGTTTTTAACCATAACTAAAGGATTATCAGATTTTATAGGCTCTACTTCGAATACATCTAGTGCAGCACCTGCTATTAATTCTTCATCTATGGCCTTAGCAAGGTCACTTTCAACAACTATAGGTCCTCTTCCCATATTAACTAATATTGCTGAATTCTTCATCTTTTTAATTACATCATAATTAATTAAACCTTCAGTTGCATTATTTAATGGTGAATGAATAGAAATTATATCTGAAATTCTAAGTAATTCATCAAATTCAACTCTTTTATAATCAGCATTTGAATTTTTACCTGAAGTAGAATAATAAATAACATTAACCCCAAAAGCTTCTGCTACCTTTGCTACCCTTCTTCCTATTGCTCCTAATCCAATTATTCCCCAGGTTTTACCTTCTAACTCATAAAAAGGCTTACTTACATCTGTGAATAATCCACTCTTTGCATATTCCCCCGATTTCACATATTCATCATAATAGAAAAGTTTATCATATAAAGATAAAACCGTTGCAAATGTATGCTGAGCTACTGTATTAGTTGAATAACCTGCAACATTAGTTACAGCAATATTATTATTTTTTGCATAAACTATGTCTATATTATTAAATCCTGTAGCAGTTTCACAGATTAGCTCTAAGTTTTTTGCTCCCTTTAAGTTATCTTCATTTAAAACAACCTTATTAGTTAAAACTATATGAGCATTTTCTATTCTTTCAGCAACTTCTTCTGGCTTAGTTGTATCATAATAAACCACATCTCCAAAGGCCTTCAATTCATCAAATTCTAACTCACCTAAAGTCTTCCCATCTAAAATAACTATATTTTTCATATTCTCCCCCTAATTACTAAAGTAAATTTAAAATATCTTCTGGTTCATCTATAAAATAATCTGGCTTAGATGATTTTAAAGTATCTAATCCAATAAATGTATAATTTACGCCACATGTTTTACACCCTGCAGATTTACCACAGTAAATATCATAAATACTATCACCTACCATTATAGCTTCACTAGGCTCTATACCTAAATCACTGCAAGCTTTTAAAGCTGGTTCAGGATTTGGTTTATGAAGTTCTGTAGATTCTGGTGTTATAATTACATCCATATAATCATGAATTCCTGCTATCTTCATTCCTCTTACTGCAAGTTCTTCTCTCTTAGAAGTTACGATTCCTGTCTTTATTCCTTTTTCTTTTAGTCCTTCTAAAAGTTCTTTTACCCCCTTAAATGCAAAACACATTTTATCGTGAATATCTTCATTATATTTTCTATAATAAGCAACTAAATCATTAATATCTTCTTCTCTTGCATGTTTTTTGAAAGGTTCTCCTAAAGGTTTCCCAAAAAAATCTAAAATTTCTTCTTTCTTAAGCTCTATTCCTAATTTATCTTTAAAAGTTTTATCAAAAGAATTATATATTAATTCATTTGTATCTAATAGTGTTCCATCTAAATCAAATAATACTGCTTTTATCATGTTTCCTCCTAATGTGAAGTTATTACTTATATCTAATAAACTTTATACTTATAATAACACATAAAATATGCTTGTACAAAATTTACTCCTTAAAAATATAAAAAAAGAAAATAGAAATTATATACTTTACCATAAGCAAATATACTTATCTAAAATATAATCTCTATCTCCTTCTATAATAATTGTTATGTTCATTTTAATTAAATAGACTTATCTAAAGCTTTTAACTATATGTCAAATAAACTTAGTTGTTGATTATTATATCCTTTTTTATAGCTATTTATTATATCCCTCATTTTATAGAGTATTCCTAGTCTGTTGCATTCATTAACAAATGTATTATTAAGCTTTCTAGAATTAGGACTACTACACATATAAGAATTGCCAAAGCTCTTAATATATTTTTCTTTTATTCCAGGAAAATTCTTATCTAACATATTAAAAAAGTAATCTCTTTGATTAGCCCTTAAAGTAACGCCAAAGGCAGGATAAATAAATTTAGCTCCATTTTCTTTTGCAAGTTTTACAATATTAATTATATTTTCTTCAGTATCATTTATAAAAGGCAATATAGGCATTAATAATATTCCTGTGTATATACCTTCATCAGATAATTGTTTTATAGCTTCAAACCTCTTAGATGTAACTACTACATTTGGTTCAATCATCTTGCATAACTTATCATCTGCTGTTGTAATTGTAATTTTACAAAGTACTGGCGAATGCTCTTTAATTCTTTTTAAAATATCAATATCTCTTACAATTAAATCACTTTTTGTTGCTATAGCTACTCCAAATCCGAAGTTATCAATACTTTCTAATGCATTACGAGTTAAAGCAAACTTCTTTTCAAAAGGATTATAAGGATCACTCATAGCTCCAGTTCCAATAACACCTTTTTTTCTTTTAGATTTTAATTCTCTTCTTATAATTTCTGAAGAGTTTTCTTTGGCTCTAACACTATCGAAGTTATCTATACCATAGCATTCACTTCTACTATCACAATATATACATCCATGACAGCATCCCTTGTATATATTCATATTATAATTAGTTCCAAACCAATTATTATTTTCTTTATATGCTGATATAATACTTTTTGCTTGTATAAGCTCCATACCTATCTCTCCTAAATAAGACCGTTTTCCTTAATAAATTTATTAAACTTACTTTCTCCTAACAGGATGCCTTATAACAGTTTTCATTCTTTCAATGTTACACCTTCTAGGATCTGATAAGTAAATTTCATGATGTCTTCTAACTTTTCCATCTTCATTAATTCCACTAATATCATTAACTAAGTTATTTTCTAAATATACTTATCAATTTTTCAACAGTTAACTTTTCATTATCAAAGGGACCAATATGCATACATTGAACACATAAGCCTTCATCAAACCCCTCAAACCTTGCCTTACTTATATCTATATGTGGTTTTTTCTTTTTAACTTCATTACAAGCTAGTTCAAAAACTTCCTTATCTTCTCCAATCAAATGAGGTTGCTTTTTCAATATCACTTGAGTACTACCTTGACTTAAAATTAAATTAATATATCTTTCTGCATTACATTTTTCAGTAATTTTATATAAATTTAATTTTTCCTAAAGCTTCAAAAACTTCCTCTGCTTCTGAAATCATAGCTTCTATAGCTTCTTCCACAGATGTAATTTTATTTATTATCCCTGATATTTGTCCTGTCATTACAGATCCATTTTCTATATCACCATCTATAGCTGCTTTTCTAAGTGCTCCAGTTCCTAATTCTTCAAATTCATCTCTACTAGCTCCTCTTTTTTCTAACTCTAAGAACTTTATTGTCATAGGGTTTTTTATTCCTCTTACCGGAGCTCCTAGTGTTCTACCTGTAACTACAGTATCTGCATCTCCACAGTTTAAAACTGCATTTTTAAAATTATCATGAACAGGACATTCATTTGTTGCTATAAATCTTGTTCCTATTTGAACACCTTGTGCTCCTAAAGCAAAGGCTGCTGCTATTCCTCTTCCATCTGCTATTCCACCAGCAGCCACCACTGGAATATTAACAGCATCAACAATTTGTGGAACAAGAGCTAAAGTAGTACTTTCTCCTACATGTCCACCTGCTTCTGTGCCCTCTGCTACTAATGCATCAGCACCTATTGCTTCCATTTTCTTTGCAATCTTTACATTTGGTATTACTGGTATAACAATTATTCCAGCTTCCTTCCACATATTCATATATGGTGCTGGTGAGCCTGCTCCAGTTGTAACTACCTTAACTTTTTCTTCAACTACAATTCTTGCTATTTCCTCTTTATTAGGATGCATAAGCATTACATTTACTCCAAAAGGCTTGTCTGTTAACTCTTTACACCTTCTAATTTCTTCTCTTATTCTATCTGGTGAGAAACCTCCACTTGCGATAATTCCTAGACCACCAGCATTTGATACTGCAGCTGCTAGATCTGCTGTAGCTATTTGAGCCATTGCACCTTGAATTATTGGATATTTAATTCCTAATACCTCTGTTAAATTCATTTATATTTCCTCCATTACATTAAAACTATCAACATAAAATTAATACTAAAATTTTATAATAATAATTCTTATGTAATAGTTATAATTTTTTATCTTCATTATAGCACATATTAATCTTTTATCTCAACTTATGAGTTATTACTTTTTAATTGTCATATATAAAATGTGGAGCTGTTAAAACAACCCCACACTAAAAATTTTGTTTTTTATAGTGACAATCACATACTTTTCCACTACTTGCAATTGTTGTATTTCTTGAAAAAATAGTATTAGTATGTTTCGCCATTTCGTAATCATATGCACATAATGCAGGAACTATATCAAATATTCCTAGCTTTTTGAATAAATAGCATATTCCACATTTGTCAAAGATAGCATCAAAACTGTCTATATTTTCTCCATAATAAAATTTATATCTCCATGTATATGGGTTTGTTGCCTTATTACTTTTTATAGACTGTTTCAATTGATTTTTTTGATATTTTTTTGTGAAATTCTTAGTATTTTTTAAAATAATCATCATTATTTTATTATCATTCATTGACTTACTATAAAATTTTTCAACCACTTTAACATCAGCTTTTTGCGGTAATGAAAGATAAATTGCTGCAAGTTGAGCTGCACTAAGAATATTAACTAAAAGAACATCATTCTTTTCAAACCTTGGAATTTCCCTGATTATTTCTTGATATTTAAACTTTGCAGATTTAATTAATTTTTTAGAATCATCTATATGAAACATCCATAAATTATTACGAAAACTTTTTTCAAATACATTCCATATTAACATTGGCATAGGATAATAATTCATACAATCATTCCCTTTCAATAAATTACTATTTATTCCTTCATTTTAATTATATCATATTGCATATGAGTTTCTCTAAAAAAGAAAAAAATCAATCATAAGATTGATTTACTATTTATTTTCTTTAATTTTATACTTTTAATTCTAGCTTATTATACTATGGTGCAGATGGCGGGACTTGAACCCGCACGAGGATTCCCCCGTCACCCCCTCAAGATGATGCGTCTGCCATTCCGCCACATCTGCAAACAAATATATAATATATATTTTAATTTATTATATCATATTTTTCAATATATAATGATATAATCATTAAAGAAAATTATTAACTAGAAAAAGGAGAACATATTGATGAAATGCATATCAATTTCTGGTCCTGCTGGACATGGTAAAGACACACTTGCAAATAAACTAAAAAATCTTCTTGAGGCAAAAGGAAAAAAAGTATTTATACTTCATTATGCTGATTACTTAAAAATGGTTGCTACCCAAGTTTATAATTGGAATGGCATTAAAGATGAAGTTGGAAGAGATATACTTCAAAAATTAGGTGACAAAATGAGAGCGCAAGATGAATTCTTCGTAATCAATGAGCTTCTTAGAATACTTAACCTAGTTAAAGATGATTTTGATATTGCTATTATTCCAGATGCAAGATTTCCAAGAGAAATAGAATGTTTAAAAAATATAGGTAAAACAATATCTATACATATAACTAGAGTTGATTATAAGAATAATTTAACATCTGAACAAAATAATCATTCAACAGAAAGAGCTCTTGATAATTATTCTTATGATTATGACATCATTACATATACAGATAAAGAAATCTCTGAAATAGATTTAATTATAAAAGATATTTTACAAGATTAAATTAAATAATGAAGGAACTTATTTAAAGCTCCTTCATTATTTCATTTTCCACTAATTATGCATTATCTATTACACATTTTGAATCATTAATTTAGGGAACGCCGAAGGAGTTCCTTCCTTAATTCAACATTCTTAATTTTTCATTCTTCATTCCATACTAGTGTCCTATTAGACCACTTTCATTTAATTTTTCTACAAATCTTCTACTTGCTTTATTAATAGGTCCCTTTAAGAATAACCCTATTAATACAAATATTACTCCATAACTTAAAAGCATAATTATATCCCTAGTTAAGTTTGATTTAACAATTCCAGCAACAGCTTCTCTCATGGCTGAAATTGCATATGTAAAAGGTAATAATGGATTTACTTTCTTAAAGAAACTTGGCATTACTTCTACTGGGAATGTTCCACCAGCACCAGCTACTTGTATAACTAAAAGTATAACAGCTATTGCTTTTCCAACATTACCAAATATTGATACTAAGGTATACACTATCAATATAAATATTATACTGCTTAAAAGGCTTACACCTATAAATAGCCCTTTGTTTAATACATAACATTTCAATAAGAAAATATCTCCTAATGTCAAAATTAATGTTTGGCATATTCCTATAAATCCAAAGGTTAGAAACTTTCCAAAATACTTTTCATAAGGTTTAAAGGCAATTTCCTCCTTAAAACCATGAGGCTCTGTGGTTAATAAAGAAACTAGAATTAATGCTCCTACCCATAAAGCAAGGGTTGAATAAAATGGAGACATTGCTGATCCATAGTTAGGTATAGGAAATAATACTTCTTCCTTTATTTCAACAGGACTTCCTAAAAAACTGCTAACTGCTTCCCAATCATTTTTTAATAAAGATAATAACTTATCTATTGCCTCATCTTTATTTATTGAAGATAACTTTGAAGAAATATTGCTTAAGCTTGCTTTAATCTTAGGCATTTCATTATTTAATTTTTCTATATCCCCCTTACCAAGTTTTAATGCATTATCTAAATTATTTAATAAACTTTCTATATCTGGAATAGCTGATTTTGCTTCATTTACTAAGGTAATGGAATTATCAGATATATTAGTTAATTCATCTATAGCTTTATTTATAGCAGGTATATATAAAGAATCATAATTATTTAATATATTTGATACTATATTTTTATTAGCTTCTATTAGTGATTTAATTTCTTGAAGTTTACTTTTATCAACTGGACTTGCATTATTAACTGTATCACTTACTTTAGCAATTATATCTATAGCAGAATTTAATTTTGTGCTCACTGTATTTAATTCATTTATTATTTCTTTTAAGTTATTATTAAATTTAGACAATGGCTCTAAGGATTTTATTATTCCATTAACTCTACTATTAATATCACCAAATTTAATACTAATATTATCAAGACCATTTAAAATCGAATTCTTATCTATATTTATATTAATTACAGTATTAATAAGGCCTTCTAAGTTACCAAGCTCTCTATTTATAACTTCTAAGTCTGACTTAATAACTGGTGCTACATCTCCTAATGCTCCCTTAGACTTTTCTAAGGCATTTTTAGTATCAACTAATAAGTTATCACTAGAATTTAATGTATCTTGTAGTAATGGTAAATTATCCTTAGCTTTAGTAATTAAATTTTCTGCACTAGAACTTCCATTATTTATTTCATTTATTATATTCTCTATTTCTGGAACTTTGTTGTTTAAGTCAATAACTCCATTTATTAGCTTTAATATTTTATCCTTAGATCCTTCAATACTTACTCCCATCTCATTAAATACCATAAAAATTAATCCGTCTACTGTCTCAATAATATTGCTATCAACTTGAGATTTTATAGTAGTAATTCCTTTGTCAGTAATCTTAGGAGCAATTGCGTTACTTTTTTCATTTACCCTATATATTAAAGTAGGTCTTTTTATATTATTATTAATTATTGATAAGGTTTCGCTTGTGAACTCTTCTGGTATTATTATTGTTGCATAATACTTTCCCTTATGAACTCCATTATTTCCTTCTTCTTCAGAAACAAATTCCCAGCCTAAGTTAGTATTCTCCTTAAGCTTAGCAATAAGTTCATCTCCTACATTAATAAATTTATCTTGAAGATTTCCTCCCTTATCATTATTAACTATTGCAACCTTTATTCCTCCTGTATTTCCATAAGGATCCCAGCTTGCTCTAATGTTGAACCAAGCATATAATGAAGGCAATATCATAAGCCCTACAATAATAATTAAAGCAACCCAGTTTTTTATTATACTTTTTATGTCTCTTGTAAATATTTTTAATATATTTTCCATATTTTCCTCCATATAAGGCTTATCTTTAGTTATATCTTTATTCTCTTCTTAAAGGATTAAAATTATTTATATTTTCTTCTATTTTCTTTAAGAACTTTTAAAGTCTTATATATATTATCAAGCTCCTCATCTGAAACATTATCTAAATCATCTATTTTAATTTTTATAAATTCAATAGTTTCATCTTTAAAATTTCTTTTTACTCCTTTTTTCATATCTCTATTAACGGTATAAGCAGCAATTGTGCTTGTGGTTACACCTATAAAACCTATACCAAAAACCATTAGTATAACTGCAACTACTCTTCCCATCTTAGTAGTTAGCAATATATCTCCATAGCCTACTGTAGTGAAGGTAACAAAACTCCACCATATTGCATCTCCAAAAGACATTTCTTCTAACAAAGCTATTATTACAGCTCCAAGTACTATTATTATTGTTGTAATAATTAATAAATAATTAAATTTATTTACTTTTACAGCTTCTCTAATTTTATTTTTAAATTTTATAACAAATATAAATAAAATTATTAATTTTATTATTATAAACTCTGTATTAATATCCATTAATCTTCCTAAATTTAAATTAAAGATAAGTTCTCTAATTAAGATAATAGGAAAAATAGATAATATATCTATGAAATTGCTAAAAATAAACCTTAACTTCTTTTTAGAAGTAAATAATCTTATTAAATAGTCTATAAAAAAAATAATAGTATCTACTACTGCTATTATCTTACTATTAGTAATATATTTAATACCAAGTAATAGAATGAAGCTAAAGTGTATCCTAATTGTAGCTTGCAGCCTCTTCACGTTGACGGGACAGGCGGACGAAGGTATGTGGATGCTGGGAAACCTGAATAAACAGACCCGTAA
>ERZ857882.2412-NODE-2412-length-19405-cov-7.383979_pt1 | contig 19405 bp, 20 predicted proteins | sample MGYA00519697_ERZ857882 | MGnify/ENA primary metagenome ERZ857882 (study PRJEB31778, sample SAMEA3449373) | human gut metagenome | biome: human gut; feature: human-associated habitat; material: faeces | place: United Kingdom | collected 2010/2012 ...
TAGCGGACAGTTTTTAAATTATTTTCTGGAACAATAACAGTTTGTGCAATACATTAGGGAAGGCTCTGTAGCTAAAAACTTAAAGGAATTAATAAAATCAGCTTCTATTTCTAATAGTAGAAGAATTTGTTTTTGTACAGATGATAAACATATAGATGATTTAGAAGAAAATGGAAGTATGGATAGTTCTATAAGAACGGCTATATCTTATGGTTTATCACCTGAAACTGCTATACAAATGTGTACACTAAATCCTTCAGAATGCTATAACTTAAAATATAAAGGAGCAATAGCACCTGGTTATACTGCTGATTTTATAATATTAGATGATTTGTATAACTTTAAAATTAATTCAGTTTATAAAAATGGTAAATTAGTAGTACAAGAAAATAAATTAGTATGTGATATATCTAAAACAAAGTATGATTTTCCTATTTTAAATAATATTAATACTAAAAGTATTACTTCAAAAGACTTAGAAATAGATTTAAAAGGAAAAACAATATTAAATGTAATTGAAATCATGCCAAATAAACTAGAAAGTAATCATGTGAAAATTAATATAAATACTTTAAAAGATACTAATAGTTTTAAATCAGATGTAAATTTGGATTTACTAAAAATAGCTGTAATTGAAAGACATAAAAATACAGGTAATATTGGACTTGGTGTAATAAAAGGACTTAATATAAAATTTGGAGCCATAGCTACAACAGTGGCTCATGATTCTCATAATTTAATTACCTGTGGAACATGCGATGAAGATATATTATTTGCAATAGAAGAGCTAAAAAAAATTAATGGTGGAATTATAGTTGTTAAAAATAGAAAAGTACTAGCATCCATTCAGCTAGAAATTGCAGGACTTATAACTGCTAGAGAATATTCTGATGTTATCTCTGACTTAAATAAACTTCACTTAGCTATAAATGAAGTAGCTCCTGATATAAACTTCAATCCTTTTTTAACTTTATCTTTCTTGTCTCTTCCAGTTATTCCAGAATTGAAAATAACTGATAAAGGCTTATTTGATGTAAATAAATTCAAATTTATTGAAAATGCTTATTAATAAAATGAATAATGTAGAAAGTAGGATTATTAAAAAAATTCTACCTTCTACATCTTATTAAATTCTTATTTAAATCAGCTTTGTAAAGCTTATTTTTTATCTAATAATTTACTTTACTATTCATATAAAGTATATATAAAAATGTAGCTTCCTTAAAATTACGTATATCGAATCCAGTTTCTTTCTTTATTTTCTCGATTCTGTACATTAAAGTATTTCTATGAATATATAGGTTTTTAGCAGCTTTTGTTAATGATAAATCACATTTTAGTATTTCCTCTAAGGTTTGTATTAATTCATAGTTAAATCCCTTAAATATATTTTTATACTCTTCCTTAATATTTTGAGAATATTCATTTGATAAATTATAAATAGCTCTTTCTAAATACATATCTTTTAAACAATATATTTCAGGCTTTATTTTAAATCTTCTGCCTATATCCAAGGCTTGTACAGCTGCTTTATAGGAATTCTTAAAGCCCTTGAAAGTTCCATCTAAATCACTTATACTTATTTTTGCATTTACCCCTAATATTTGTATAATAGTTTCTTTTAATGAAAATGCATGATCTTTTTCATCTTCTAAATTTCCTACTACTATTATCCTATCGTATATTTCACCAACATAAAAATCATTATCTAAATATGTATCTCTTATTATTTCTAAAACTTCATCTTCCTTATTACTTTCAATTAATAGCATTTTATTAGCTTTTGTAATAATAGATTCCTTTAAAACATCCCATTGTTTTCTACCTTCTAATAATTCTTGTACTATATTTTCTTTTTTAATACACTTGTTTAGTAAATATTCAACTATAGGTATTATTCTCATATCTTCTTGTTCTAGTATAATTTTATATTGTTCATTATCTATAGTTATCTTTCTCATAATCTTAGATTCTCTTGATGGTAAATTATCATATATTTCATTATTATTAACATCTAATAATCTAACTTTTATATTAGTATCATTGCATAACTCATTTAATAATTCTACTATTGCTCCCATTTAATCCTCCACCTTATTTATAATCCTTTGATAATTATATTATATATGAATTTTCAGAGAATTAAATAATTTATTTACAAGCGTTTTATTTCTTCAATTACTTTATTAATATTTATTCTTACAAATTCTATAGATAATTCATCCTTAACATATGAACTTTATCTAATATTATATAATAATATCAAACCCCATAGTTTCTTTTAATAACTAACTTATACTCACTATTATATATTTTTTATATTAAAATAAAAAAGACCAATATAATTAATACTACAACTGGTCTCTTTTAATAATTTTTATTTATTTTTTAAAATATACTTTTCAATTTCTTCTGCTACTACCTTAGCATGTGATGCTGCTCTTACTACAGTCTTAGCTCCAGTAACTACATCTCCTGAAGCAAAAACGCCTTCTCTTGTTGTATGACCATACTCATCAGTTAATAATAATCCCCATTTATTTGTTTCAAGTCCTGTTGTGTTTGAAACAATATTGTTTTTAGGTGATTGACTAACGGCAATTATTATAGAATCACATTCAAATAATCCTTCTTTTCCTTCTATTGCTACAGTGCTTACTCTACCATCATCACCAATAGCATTTTCTGTTTCTATGTATTTTACACCCTCTTCGGTTAATTCTAAAGGAGATTTAAATAATTCAAATTTAACTCCATCTGAAATTGCTCCTTCTAATTCAACCTTTGTTGCAGGTATGTTTTCCATTCCCTTTCTGTATAAAATATAGACTTCTTTTGCTCCATTTATCTTTGCAGTTCTTGCTGCATCCATCGCTACATCACCAGCACCAATTACACATACTTTATCTCCTAAGTTATAAACATTAGGCGATTTTAAATAGTCAATTGCATAATGTACATTTCCTAAGCTTTCTCCCTTTATATCTAAGGTTTTAGGATTCCATACCCCAGTTCCAATAAATATTGCTTTATATCCATCGTAAAAAAGCTTGTCTAAAGTAAGTACAGGTCCAATTAATGTATTTGGTCTTATTTTAACACCTAATTCAATTAATCTTTCTTCATAATGATCTATGATACTTTTCGGCAATCTAAATTCTGGAATACCATATCTTAATACTCCACCAATTTTATCATGAGAGTCAAACAAAGTAATCTTATAGCCTTTTTGTGCAAGTATAAAGGCTATTGTTATACCCGCTGGTCCCCCTCCTACTATAGCAATTTTTTCATCTAGTTCTGCTTCTTTTTCTAATTTAACATTTTCTAAATAATACTTTGATATATGCCTTTCTATATCACAAAATCTTACTGGCTCACCCTTAATTCCTCTAATACAATTGCCCTTGCATTGATCTTCATGAGGACAAACTATGGAGCAAACTAAAGAAAGTGGATTATTATTAAATAACATTTCTCCAGCCTTTGCTATTTGTCCTTCCTTAAACAAATCTATTATTTCTGGAATTGGAGTGCTTATTGGACAATGAGCCTTACACCTTGGATTTTTGCAAATATAACATCTATTTGCTTCTAAAACTAAATCTTTCATCATAATTCCCCTTTTCCTTCGTAATTTATAATTTATATTATATCATCTATTTGCATATTTAACAAAGATAAACTTCTTTCTAATATTCCATTTAAATATGCTAGAACTATACCATAATTAGTTATAGGAACATTTTTTTCCTTACATTCATTAACTCTATTAATTACTGTTTTTCTATTAATCATACATGCTCCACAATGAATAATTAAATCATATTTATCTATATCCTCTGGGAAATCATGAAAAATACTATATTCATAGCTTAATTCTTCACCCACAAATTTATTTATTAGCTTAGGTATTTTTACTCTTCCAATATCCTCATGGGATACATTATGAGTACAACTTTCAGCTATTAAGATTTTTGAATTTTTATTTAAACTATTAATTTTGAAAGCCCCTTTTATAAACTCTTCAAAATCTCCCTTTTGTCTTGCAAATAACATAGAAAAGCTAGTTAGTTTTATATGACTTGGAACTATTTTGTCTACTTCCTTAAAAGCTTGTGAATCAGTTATTACTAAATCAACATCCTTTATATCTTTTAAAGCAGCTTCAAGTTCAGTATCTCTTACTACATAACTCTTTATTCCATGATCTAAACAATCTCTTATACATTGAACTTGTGGTAATATTATTCTCCCCTTTGGAGCTTCTGAATCTATAGGTACTACCATTATTACCTTACTATTATAAGGAAGCAAATCACCAACTATTGGAATCTCCTCTTCTTCTTCCTTTAAAATATTTATAAGTTTTCCTTTTAAATCTTCAATCCCCTCACCAGTTAATGAAGATATAAACAAGTAATCCTTATTTTTTTCTTTTAATAGGTTTAATTCTTCATTTTTTAATTTATCTATTTGATTAATAACTGCAATATAAGGTATATTATATTTTTTAAAATTTCTCTTTATTTTATTAAATTCTTCTAAATCTATATCTAAAGCATCAAAAAGATAAATTGCTATATCTGTCCTTTTTAATATATCTAAAGTCCTTTTAGTCCTTATTTCTCCAAGGCTACTTTCATCTTTAAATCCAGCTGTATCTATAAATAGTACTGGACCTACAGGTATTAATTCCATAGCCTTTTGAACTGGATCTGTTGTAGTTCCTTCTTTTTCTGAAACTAAAGATACTTCATGACCTAAAAGCTTATTAATTAATGATGATTTACCTGCATTTGTCTTTCCATAAATAGCTATATGTTTTCTATTTGCATTGGGTGTTGAATTCATACTACAACCCTCCTATAAATATAGATCTCTTTCTCCTGCTCTTAATCTTTCTAAGTTTTTCTCTAGTAATTCCTTAATATCTTTTCTCTTTATATTTTCTTTTTCTCTATTAATAACAGCTTCTGCTTTTTCTAATATTTCTTTATCACCATAATCTATAGCAAATTCTAAAAGAGTAGTTATTGCATTTGGTTCACAAACATTTTGGATTTCTCCACTCTTTGCAAGCTTCATAAATCTTTCTCCAGTTCTTCCTCTTCTATAACAAGCTGTGCAATAACTTGGAATATATCCATCATCTAATACTGATTTTATTACATCTAAAGGCGTTCTATCATCAGATGTTTTAAATTGAACACTATCATATTTTCCTTCTTCTCTTTCTTTGTATCCTCCAACACCAGTGCTTGAGCCTGCACTTATTTGTGATACACCATATCTTAATAATTCTCTTCTCATTTCTTCTGTTTCTCTAGTAGACATTATTATTCCAGTAAATGGAACTGCTATTCTAATAATAGCAACTAATTTTTTAAACATTTCATCATCTACTAAATTAGGGAACTCTTTAAGTGTTACTCCTGAAGCTGGCTTTAATCTTGGCATTGATATTGTATGGAAACCAACTCCATATTTATCTTCTAAATGCTTATTGTGCATCATAAGTCCTAAAACTTCGAATTTAGGATCTGCAAGGCCGAATAAAACCCCACCACCAACATCATCTATTCCAGCTTCCATAGCTCTATCAAAGGAAGTTAAATGATAATTATAATCTCCCTTTAAAGACTTTGGATGCATATTATCATAAGTTGGCTTATGATATGTTTCTTGGAATAATATATATGTTCCAATTTTAGCTTCTTTAAGTTTTCTATAATTTTCTACAGTTGTAGCAGCAATATTAACATTAACTCTTCTTATTTCACCATTATCATTTTGAGTTGAATAAATAGTTTTTAAACACTCTAAAACATACTCTATTGGTGCATTTACTGGATCTTCTCCAAGTTCTAGAGCTAATCTCTTATGACCCATTTTTTCTAATATTTTAACCTCTTCTGCTACCTCTTCCATAGTTAACTTTCTTCTAGAAAAATCATTAGTCCTCTTATATCCACAGTACACACAATTATTTACACAATAATCACTAACATATAAAGGAGCAAAAATTACTATTCTTTTTCCATATATAGAATCCTTAATTTCTCCTGCTAGCTTGTATATTTCTTTCATATCTTCTTTATCTTCAGCTTGTAAAAGTACAGCTATATCTTCATATGATAATCCACTTCTTTTTTTAGCCTTTTCTAAAACTCTCTTAATATCTTCTCTAGTAGCTCCCTTAGCTTCTTCTAAAATTCTTTCAATATACTCATGATCAATAAACATTTAATACACCCCTACACTCTAATTTATATTAATTTTATATTTTCAAGCTGAATATTACCTTTGCTTGATTTATAATAGCCATTATCTTTTGCCCAAGCTACATTATCACCTCTTGTAATTTCAACCTTAAAACCAGCTTTATTTATCCTTCCTTCTATACACTTTCTACATTCTGCAGCTTCATCTCCTGTACATATTTTCCCATCATATAAAGAATATTTTTCTCTCACACTAGTTGGAGAAAGATTTGGCATTACTACATTTCCACCTGCTTTAATTCCCTTTTCCCTTCCTATAGGATCTATACTTCCAAGAGCAGTAGTTGAAGGTAATAGAACACTTGGTAATAATAACCTAACTAAAGCTAATATTGTAGTTGTCATTTCCACAGTTCCACCTATTTTATCCTTTAATGGAGTATCTTTATGTGGTATAAATGGACCTATCCCACACATATGAGGTTCAAATTCTTTTACAAATAGTAAATCATTAACTAAATCATTAGTGCTTTGATTAGGTAATCCTACCATAAAACCTGCACCAACTTGATATCCAATTTCTTTTAAATATCTTAAACACTTTCTTCTCTCTTCAAAACTTGCTCCTGGATGCAAATCTTCATAAAGTTCTTTTGTAGCAGTTTCATGTCTTAAAAGATATCTATCTGCTCCTGCTTCGAACATCCTTTTATAAGATTCATAACTTCTTTCCCCTATTGATAATGTAATTGCATTATTAGGATACTTACTTTTTATAGCCTTTATAATTTCTATCATTCTTTCATCAGTAAAATAATCATCTTCTCCACCTTGAAGTACATAGGTCTTGTATCCTAATCTATCTCCAATTTCAACACATTCTAAAATATCTTCTAAAGTTAATCTATATCTATCAGCATTTTTATTTTCTCTTCTTATTCCACAATAAACACAATTTTTTTTACATATGTTAGTGAATTCTATAAGACCTCTCATATAAACTGTATTTCCATAGGTTTTCATTCTTGTTTGGTGGGCTTTTTCTACTAAATAAGTCTTATCATTTTCTGTTAAATTATCTAATAAAAATACAAGTTCCTCTCTACTAGCATTGTTAGTTTCATATAATTTATCAATTATATTTTTTATATTCATTCTATACCTCCAAATTTATAATGTAGAATATAAAATTATTAATTTTTCGCGATGCTATAACATAGCCTCTTTTTTACTAATAGCAGTTTTAACTGTTACACCTTCTATATTTCCAAGCCTTCCTGTTAAACTATTAATTTCATTTAAACTTCCAACTACTACTATTGATATAACGGAAGTTTCATCATCTAAGGGAATACCCATTCTTCCCTTTATACTTCCTCTAAAGCTAGATACAACCTCATTAAAATTAGCATTACATTTACTAGGTTTTTCAAGTATGGCACTAATAACAGCGATTTTCATATTTTCCTCCTAAAAAAATTTATAGATTATCTTATTCTTTTTTTAATCAATCAAAAAAATCCTGTTTTCTTAAAAGAAAACAGGATCTATATTAATAATAAAAGTTATTACAAAAAAACTTAAACTATAACTAGTCTAATAATAGCCTTTATTATTAATATACTTTTATCTATTTTCTTTCAAATCAGATTTCTCTTTTTTGTCAGATTAATATTTTTTAAAATTTATATAATAAATATACAAATGAGTATGAATAGAATTCATAAAACAAATGAGTATTTATTATTCTTTATTTCCATCATAAATATAATAGTTCCTTATGTCAATAGTTAATTTTTTATCAATCCTAAAAAAATATATAGAACTGCACATGCAGCTCTATATAAAAACATTTCTATAAAAACTAAGACTTAAATTAGTAATTTAAAAATTCTTATCTATTTATATAACACAAAATTTTTTCTTTTTCATATTCAGCTAAATCATAATTTTCTAATTCTTTTGCACTAACCCACTTACCTTCTACTATATCATTTCCATATACTATTTTTTCTTTTAACTGACCTAAATAAACAGCACATAATTCATCTTTTTCAGCACTTATTTTAATTTCTCCTAATTTTTCCAAATTAAAAATTATAGACTTCAAATCATCTTTTATAGCTCTTGCAATACACTTTTCTTCAGTTTCTTTTCCTCTTATTTTCTTTCCTACTATATACCATAATTTTGGCTCATTTCGTTTTGTTTTTCTCCTAACAATAAATATATTATTGAAATCATCTTTTATAATTACAGAACATTCTGCAATTCTACCCATTATGTTTCCCTCCTAAAGTCGATATAATATTATCTTTATCATTATTTTAATTTGTAGTGCTTATATTTATATTCTACATAAATTTAAAATTACCTTTAATATATTTATAGTTTTTATCTTAATATTATTTTAAAATCCTTTTTAAATTTCAATAAGCCATCTCAGTAGATTTTTTATCTACTAGAGATGGCTTATAATTTTTTAATACTTTCAATATTTTCTATATTAATTATATGAAAGCACTTTCTTAGATTGGATTTCCGTCATAGTCTGTATATTCTGGTTTATTCTTATCATTACCTATATTGTTTTGATTTTCATGTAATCTTTGTCTTCTTGTACCCTTTTGCTTTGGTGTTTCAGTCTTAGTATTCTTAGGCATATTAACACATCCTTTCAAATGTATTTTATACCCTTAATAATTTTTAATACATTACTATTATTTACAATTCAAATTCTTCTATCTCTATAGCATAAGTTCCACAATTCTTACACACTATAACTGTTACTATATAACTTTTATCAACTATTCCTTCTCTGCTAAGTCTAGTAAAAGATTTTTTATCATAGTTAGTATCAATACTACTAGTTACATAATTATTATTTTTACCATATGCATAAAAATAAAATTCTAAGAAGTCAAACACCTTTTTCTTTTCTTCTTTTCCATCTTTACAATTACTGCAGCAAGTTTCGTAATAAGCTTTTTGAAACTCTACTTCATCACTATTTGATAGTAATTCTAATACTTTTTCTTCATCTATTCCTTTAAGTTCTTCATTTTCATCATTAGCAAAGTATTCTAAATTATCTTCTCCTAAAATATATTCTTTTTCATCAAATTTAAATTTGTATTCCATAATATCTTCCTTTCAAGGATTTAATAAATCTATTATAACATATTAATTATAACCTAATTAATATTTCATTAATATCCTCACTTATCTTTATTCTTTCTTCATATATCCATTTAAAATCAAATTCTAGTTTAAATAACTTGCAGAAAGAATAATACATATTTATTCTTTGATAATATACTTCAAGTTCATCTAAATTTCCTCTAAAGCATTGAGGCTTACTTATCACCTTATTTTTTAATATAAATAATTCCTCAACATATCCTAAGAATGTATCCATAAGTTCCTCTTTTGAAATATCAAAGGGGATCTTTAATAATTCCCATTGAATTTCTTCTTTTAATTTATATTTCTTTATCCTATCTAAAATTATTAAATATTCATTTATATCCATCTTTCTATAATAATTTAAAGCTTCTTCTCTAGTAGACCATAAAGCCAACTTCTCATTTAGTGGTAGGCTTTTTATATTTAATATAGCTTCTGAAGGACCTAAAACTGCTTTTCTTATTATACTATCCTCTTCATCTAATTTTTCTTTGATAAATTTTTGATTATCACGAACTGTAGCTACATATCCTACTTCATAGATTCCTTTTCTACCGGCTCTACCTGCTACCTGTTTTACTTCTTGAGACGTTAAACTTCTTATTTCTTCTCCATCAAATTTTTGAATATCCAAGAAAATTATACGCTTTATAGGTAAATTTACTCCCATTCCTATAGCATCCGTAGTTACAAGAATTTTATTTTCTTTATTTATAAACATATCATATTGCTTTCTTCGTACTTCAGGTGGAAGATCTCCATAGATTATACTAGTTCTAACTCCTTTTTCTGAATATTGCTGTGCTATCTGTAATACTTTTTTCTTAGAAAATACAACTATAGCATCTCCTTCTTCTGCATTATCATAAGAGAAATTTTTATTTTCTACTTCTAAAGGAATACTTCTTTTATACTCCTTAAATTCATAATCATCTTCACAATCCCTAAGTATTTCTTCTACTATTTTCTTAGCATTTAAAGCACCACATATATGAATTTCTTTACTTCTTAATCCAAGTAAAGCTCTAGTCCATGCAGCTCCTCTTTGGGAGTCATTTATCATCTGTATTTCATCTATAATGGCAATATCATATTCTTTTTTTAAATCTACCTTCTCAATTGTACAGGAGGTATGAGTAGCTCCCTCCTTTAGTATTTCTTCTTCTCCAGTTAATAAGTTACATATTATATTACTATTGTTTAGCTTCTCAAAATTTTCTAAAGCTAGTATTCTTAAAGGAGATAAATAAACTCCATTTTTTGCTTCCTTTAGCCTTTCCATTGCTGTATATGTTTTTCCTGTATTCGTTTCTCCAAGATGAATAAATACTTTTCTTTTTATCTTTCTTGCTAATTTATATTCATCTTTAGGATTTTTAGGAAAGTTTTCTTCAAATTCTTTAGATATTATTTTAGGTATATGCTGTTTTGTTAATACTGTCATAAAACCAGAATTAATAAAACTATTATAATTTCCCCTTATAACTTGATAAAAATCAAAATCAGTATTATGCTTTTGGTTATAATCATCTAATAATCTTTTAGAAATATACTCTAATAATTCTTCATATCTATCTCTAACATCTTTATATTCTTTAAATCCTTCATCTTCCATATCAATAAGTTGTCTTATCTTCTTTCTAAGAGAAGATTCTTGTTCTATTAATGCACCTACTTTTGAATTATGTGCTATTTCCTCAATATGATTAATTTGAGATTTTAATTTCTTAAACTCTCTTTGCATTGCATTTTTTTTCAAATCATCACCTCTTAATTATCATTCCTATAATTTCCTTAATCAATTATATCATTTTTTATTTATTTATTTCTATTTTTCGTTAAAAGCCTAATTTTTATTATTATAAGTTTATACTTAATTTAATCTCTACCTATTTATATAATAATTTTATTATTTTTTTATTTTCTTAATGATATATTAAGAATTATATATTATAATTCTTATATATTTATCTTTAACTAATTATCGGGGGATGATTTAAGAAATGACCAAGAAAAAAATTTATCTAGTGTTTTCTAATACAGGAACAATACTATCAAAATGCATTAATTATTACACGAAAGATAAATATGTCCATGTTTCCTTAAGTTTTGATGACACTTTTGAAAAAATGTATTCATTTGGAAGAATATTTCCTAGTAATCCATTTATAGGTGGTTTAGTTAAAGAAAACTTAAGAGATGGAGTTTATAAAAAATTCCAAAATAGTCAATGTGTTATTTATAAAATTGAAGTTACAAATAAACAATACTTATTATTAAGAAATGAACTAAATCTTTTTTTACAAGACCAAAAAAAATATAGATACAGCCTTCTTGGCTTAATAGGTGTGGTAATTAATAAACCAATTAAAAGGAATAATAGATATTTTTGTTCAGAGTTCATTTCACATCTATTAATAAAAAGCGAAATATATGATTCAGATAAGATTCCTAGCTTAATTAAGCCTAGTGATTTATTAAATATTAATGATAAAGAATTTGTATATGAAGGTTTAACTTATAATTATAAGGCAATTTAAAATGTGCTGTATCACAATGAAAATTTAAAGAAGAAACTCCGAAAGGAGTTTCTAAGATAATTTTATTTATTATTTTTATTCTTATTTTTATTCAATATTGATTTAAAGTAATTATATGTCTTAAATAATCTTGGAAACTCCTCTTTTTCTTCTAAAAGAACCTTATATTCAGCCATTTTTAATATAGGCTCTATACTCCTCATAGTATCCTCATAGCCTTCTTTTATTCTATTTTTTTTAGCTTCTTCATCTAAATTTAAAGTCCCATTAATAACACTTTCATTTAGATTTCGTGGATAAAGTTCTATAATATGTGTATTAGGATACAACTCTCTATCTATTCGTGATTCTTTTGATAGTAGTACTACTATAATTATATCACAACCTTCTCCATATACAGGTTGAATTGGTGTATTATCCGCCATTCCACCATCTATATATTTTTTCCCCATAATATCTGTTGCTTCATATATTAAAGGTAATGATGCTGACGCAATTATTATTTCTTTTCCTAAATCTTCTGTATAATCATTAACTTTAAAATATTTAACATTAAAATCAGGTAATTCTGTGCAAGCAGCATAGCATATTTTATTCTTAGCTTTAACACATTCTATGTCTAGATACTTATCTATTATTTCCTTAGCTCCATCTTTAGAAACAGCACCTTCATATATTTTTTGATTAATATATTTTTTGGCAAAATTAATGTTTTTTGATCCAATAACTAGTCCTATTCCTTTTTTCAATAAGTCGAACTTACTTATGGGAACTATTTTGTCCATAGTTACTTCTTCCCATAGCGCCTCTGCTTTTTCTATGCTATCTTGTGCAAATAGAATTGCATTAAATGCACCTATTGATGTTCCAGAAAATACATCAATATATTTATCTATTTTTAGTTCCTTTAAGGCCTTCCAAACTCCAAGTTCATAAGCACCTTTTCCTCCCCCTCCAGATAAAACTAATCCTATCTTCATATAACTCCCCTCTTTTTATACCACTGTTAATTATCATTTATTATATTATAATTATACATCTTTTGTTCTATTTATCCTTGTTAATTTTATATTAAAATTAATTTTATATAAAGTCTTTGAAAAGTAAATAAGCTTATAGTGTATAATAAATCTACACTATAAGCTTATTTATAAATTATTTTAAAGAATTCTTTGCTAATTCTACTAAATCAGTAAATGCTTTTGGATCATTTATAGCAATTTCAGATAACATCTTTCTGTTCATATCTATTCCTGCTAATTTAATTCCATTCATAAACTTTGAATATGAAAGTCCATTCATTCTTGTAGCTGCATTTATTCTAGCTATCCAAAGTCTTCTAAAATCTCTCTTCTTTAATCTTCTTCCAACATATGCATTTCTTAAAGCTCTTATTACTGATTCGTTAGCAGTTTTAAATAATCTACTTTTTCCACCGTAATAACCTTTTGCAAGCTTTAATACTTTTTTATGATTCTTACGAGCGTTGGTTGCTCTTTTAACTCTAGCCATGTTTAATCCTCCTAAAAACCTCTATATTATAGGTATGGTAATAATTTCTTCATTGCTTTTTCTTGAGTAGTTGAAACATAAGCAGCTTTTCTTAAGTTTCTCTTTCTCTTTGAACTTTTCTTAGTTAATATATGACTCTTAAAAGCCTTAGCTCTTTTTAATTTTCCAGTTCCAGTCTTTTTGAATCTTTTTGCTGCACCTCTATGGGTTTTCATTTTTGGCATTATACTAATCTCCTCTCAAGTTATGCTTTTTTTGGGCCTAAAACCATTGTCATGTTTCTGCCTTCATGTTTTGCTGGTTTTTCAACTACACAAACATCTTCTAACTTCGAAACAAAATTATCTAAAATTCTTTGTCCTATATGTCCTAATTGTGCTTCTCTTCCTTTAAATCTAACAGTGATTTTAACTTTATCCCCGTCTAATAAAAACTTTCTAGCATTTTTTGCTTTAATTGCAATATCATTTTCTTCAATAGTTAAACTACATCTTATTTCTTTAATTGTAGTAACCTTTTGCTTTTTCTTTGCTTCTTTTTCCTTCTTAGATTGCTCATAAATATATTTTCCTAAATCCATTACTTTACATACTGGTGGATTAGCATTTGGAGAAATCATTACTAAATCTAATTCTTTCTCTTCTGCAATTTTTTGAGCCTCCTTTGTAGGAACAACTCCTAATTGTGCACCATCTGCATCAATTAATCTAACTTCCTTAACTCTTATAGCTTCATTACAAGTAAAATCCTTACTTATACCAAGTCACCTCCAAAATATTATCTAAAAACACAAAAACTAGAGGACATATCATGCCGTCCTCTAGTGCGTATAAAAATCTAGTTATATAACTAGTAATTATTACTAAACTAATTACCCTACTAAGCCATGCCGTAAGGTGAGAAACGGCTGTTTCTACTTAACACATTTGTTATTGTAACATTTATTTTTAGAACTGTCAATTATTTTACATGTTTTTTAGACCTATCAATTATTTCACATCTTTATTTTATCCTATTTCCTATAATTTATACTAAAAAATTATGTAAGAATATTATCTATTCAATTTCTCCATTGAAGTCTAATATACCACCTCTTAAATTATATAAGTTATTAAAGCCTTCACTTTCAAGAAAATTACAAGCAACGCTACTCCTTACTCCAACTTTACAATATACTAAAATTGGCTTATCTTTATATTTTTCTAATTCATCTACTTCCCATTCTATTTCTTCTACTGGTATATTTATTGAGTTTACAATTCTCGATTCTTTAAATTCATTAGGTCTTCTAACATCTAAAATTAATAAATTCTCTTTATTTTTAATTAGTTTTTCAGCTTGGCTACTATTTATTGATTTAATACTCATTTTACTTTCTCCTATTGTTTTTTTATATTATAGTACTTTAATCTTATATTCTCAATAAAAACTATTCATATAAAAAGTAAAGAATTATAATAATATAAGCCATATTAATACTAATTTACCAGTTTGGTAATATTCTTATTAATACAGCTCTAATAATTATCTTAATTAAAATCTTCTATTCTTATTAAATTATTTAATTTGTATACTGATTTCAGCTTACAAACATTATTTATTGCATTTCTAAGATTTCCTTCATTGCAATCATGTGTTACTAAAACCAATGTAACTTTATTTTCATTTACTGAATCTATCCCTTTTTGTATAACAGATCTCAAACTTACATTTTCATTTCCAAAAACAGAAGTTATTTCTCCTAATACACCAGTTCTATCTTCTACAGATAATCTAATGTAGTATTTGCTATTTATTGTATTAATATCGTTTATTTCTTTTTTCCATAAATTATTTTTTACTACTGGATTTAAATTATCTATATCAATATTATTTCTTAATATTGCTACTATATCAGAAACAACAGCACTTCCTGTTGGTAAGTCTCCTGCTCCTCTACCGTAAAACATTAAATCACCAACAGCATTTCCACGTATTAATACTGCATTGAAAGAGTCATTAACATTTGCTAACGGATGATTTTCTGGTATCATAGTTGGATGAACTCTAAGTTCTAATTTTCCTTCATTATCTTTTACTATAGCTAATAACTTTATTACTTTTTTAAATTCTTTAGCATATTCTATATCTATAGCTTCAACATTAGTAATACCTTCTCTATAAACATCTTCAACTTTAATTTTTGTTCCAAAGGCTAAAGAAGATAATATTGCTAATTTATATTGTGAATCATATCCTTCAATATCTGAAGTTGGATCTGCTTCAGCATACCCTTTATCTTGAGCTTCCTTTAATGCTTCATTGAACCCTAAATTATCATAATCCATTTTAGTTAATATATAGTTTGTAGTTCCATTTACTATACCATATAATCTTTCTACTTTATTAGCCGTCAAACTTTCATTTATGCCTTTAATTATAGGAATACCACCAGCTACACTTGCCTCATAATTGAACATTACACCTTCTTTATCAGCTTTTTCAAAAAGCTCATCCCCACCTGTAGCAAGTAACATTTTGTTTGCTGTAACTATGTGTTTCTTTCTGTCCATAGCTGCTAACATATACTCTCTTGCTGGTTCAATTCCGCCCATTACTTCTACTACAATCTTAATTGAATCATCTTTAATAATATCATTGATATCTGTAGTTAAAAGATTTTTAGGAACTTCAATTTCTCTAGCTTTATTAATATCTCTAACTAATATCTTGGCCACTTCTACTTCATAGCCTGATCTTTTCATAATTTCTTCTTTGTTTGAATTTAATATCATCCAAACTCCACGCCCAACATTGCCTAGCCCCATTAAAGCAATTCTGACTTTTTTCATGTTGTTTCCCCCTTAAAAATTTTTTATTAATATTTTATATTTACTTACTGCTAATATATTTATTATACTCACTTACTTTATAATTTACCATTATTTATTACAACTTTACAAGCAAAAAAAGTATACTCTATAAAATTACCTCATTTAAAATCATAGTAGTTTTATAAATTATACTTCAAAGCTAAATATTTAGAATAGTAATTCTTTTATTAATTAAATAATAATAAGAGACAAATATTATATTCCTTAAAACTCTTTTTCCTTTAAAGTCAATTAATATAATATCTATCTCTTATTTAGTTCTAATAATCTTTTACTTATTCCCTATTACTTATATTATCTCTTTCCTGCATCAAAAGGCTCTCCAGCCGCCTTAGGTGCTTGTGATGATTTAGAAAATAATACTAAAGCTATTAAGGTTACTATATATGGGAATGTTTTTAATACAACTCCTGGTATTTGAGCTAGTGATGGTATAGCTTGTGATACATTTGCTATAGTTGAAGCAAATCCAAAGAAGAAAGTTGCTCCTAATATTCCAAGAGGTCTCCATTGTCCAAAAATTAACGCTGCTAAAGCAAGGAATCCAAGTCCTGCAACACTTCCATTAAACTCTCCTGAATATGTTACTAGAATTATAGCTCCACCTAAAGCTGACATTCCTCCTGATATCATAACACCTATATATCTCATTTTAAATACACTTATCCCTGCTGCTGCAGATGCTTGAGGATGTTCTCCACAAGATCTTAATCTTAAGCCAAAACTAGTTTTATAAAGTATAAATATGCTTAACACTAAAATTAATAATACTAACCAAGTAGTAGCATATGTCTTAGTGAAGAAAAGTGGTCCTATTACAGGTATTTCTGAAAGTATTGGAATATCCTTTGGAATAAATCCATTAGTTATTCTTATATTACCGCTACCTGTAATATTTCTTGCTAGGAATACAGTTAAAGCACCTGCTATCATATTTATAGCTGTACCACTTATAACTTGGTCTGCATTTAAGTTAATACTTGCAAAAGCATGAAGTAATGAAAATAATACACCAACTATTACTGCTACTAATAAACCAATCCATAAGGCTCCTGCTACTCCATTAGCTTGTAATTTAGAAACTGTTAATGCTCCAGCAAAAGATCCAACTATCATAAGTCCATCTAATCCTATATTTACAATTCCACTTCTTTCACAATAAAGTGCTCCTAAAGCTGTTATTAGTAAAGGAATTGTATAAGAAATTGCATATGGAAAAACTTGTTCAATTATACTCCACATTATTTTTCCACCACCCTTTCAGAAGTACTATCTTTTTTTCCTTTATTTCTATTCTTTTTTCCTTAGTCATTTATTTATCCCCACATTTTTCATTCAACCTTATAATCAACATTGAATTCTTCCTTTGTATGATTTTTAGAATTCTCTGTTGTGGTTTTAGGCTGTTGCATTGTTACACGTTTTTTTGCTGTCGTTGTTCGTTTTTTTTGTGTCGTTTTTACTGTTTTTCGAACCTTTTTTACCGTTTTTTTCTTTTTTGCTGTTGTGTTCCGCTTTTTTGTTGTTCCAACTTTTTTTCTTGTAGATGTCGTAATATTTCTTCTATCTGTTGTTGTCTTCTGTGTTGAAGATTCTGTCTTTTTTTCTGTTTTTCTTTCTGTCGACGCCTTTTTTTCTTGTGTCGTTGCTGTTTCTGTCGTCACTTCCTCAGTTGCTGTCTGCGTTGTTCCCTGTGTTGTAACCTTTTCTTTCTGTATTTCTTTTGTTAAATGCTGCTTCTTTTTGCCTGCATTTATATTTTTCAATACAATAGAAAGTCCAAAGAAAACCAATACAATGCAAAAAAGCAGAATCATAACAAATCCTGCTTTTTTCATGTTAATTTTGAATTTTTTTGACTTCTTCTTTTTTTCTTGTTTTTTGATTTCTGAAACTATTTTACTATTTTGTTCAACTATACACTCTTCTTCAATATTAGTATTCTCTGTATCTAAAATTGTGTTTTGACTCCCAAGTAACTCTCTAAAATCCTTTGTATGATCATTTTCAAATGGATTGTCAATATTAATGTGTATGTGCCTGTTTTCATAATGCAGGATCGATTCTCCATCATCTGATTCACACCATATTTGTATATCGCACTGTTCAAACATCTTTTCTATTGGATCTTCTTCACAAAAAGAACAGATTGTATAAGCCACGCCGTCTTTTCCACTATTACATAGAAATGAAATATCATTCCACTTATATATGCCATTTTCTCCTATTAACCCATAGTTTGATGACAGCTTTGGAAGTATTGCTTTTTTTACATTTGTTGTTATTTCACAAAAGCATAAATTTTTCTCTGACTCTGAAAGTGTCTTCACAAAATTAATTGCTGCCAATACTGCTGTTTCTCTATCCTGCGATAAAAAACCTATCTGCATTTCCTGCTTTTGAACATCTATCTTTGGCTTTTCCGAGATTTTTAAGATCTTTCTTAATGATTCAAGAATATTTTCATTCTGATCAACAATTTCTATTCCTTGCAAATCTAGAAGTTCACTTTTATCTCGAACAATCAAAATTATCTTTATCTCCGGAAAGCTATTTTGAAATTCTATCAGATCTTTTGAATTTTCCAATGCTACCTGTTCAATTACAATTGCTTCTGGCTTCATTGTATCGATGCTGATATATTCTCTTTTGATAAAATCTGTCAGCCTGCAATTCCATACAATATAATTCCGATGAAGGACATTCAGTTCTGATCCAAGATATTCTAATTCCTGTGTGATTAAAAAAAGAATCATTCTTCTACCTTCCATTCATCTTTATATAAATATACTTGTTGCTCTTTAAGGTATGCAATAAACAATAATACAAATGCTCTCATCGAAATATTGCCCTCCAGTCTTGTATTAAACCCTATACATGCTGTAATTCCAATCATGATCGTTAACACTACGATTGATAGATCCCGAGAAATTCCATACAAGATAATTGAAAAAACAATTACAAATGCTGACATAAGAATTGTGAGATATAATTCTTTTTTACCAAATCCAGGAAAATATTCAGCAGGGATGAGAAAATCAGCAGGTACAGGGGCGTGCGTGAATCCCCA